>Ga0116168_1000050_pt1 | contig 125700 bp, 109 predicted proteins | sample AD_UKC129_MetaG_FD_89795 | JGI IMG/M metagenome (GOLD analysis project Ga0116168, IMG submission 89795) | Active sludge microbial communities of municipal wastewater-treating anaerobic digesters from Canada - AD_UKC129_MetaG | ecosystem: Engineered > Bioreactor > Anaerobic > Digestate | place... | reverse complement strand
TATTTCAAAAACAAGATTGAAAAAATTTTAAAAATCGCAACTCTTTTTCTCAAAAAGAGTTATAGAATATAGACAATTGAGCGGGCAGTTCTTCTCCAATAGAGGAAAAAATCTCCACCCCCAGAGCTTGCTAAATCCCCTCGAAAAAACAAACGCTCAGGAAGCCGCGCCGGCGGCGGCAGGCGCTTTGGAAACCTTTTCGTCCGCAGGCGCCCCTTTGCCCCGAAAGACAATCACCTTGGTCGGACACTTTTGACGGGCCGCCTCCGTCGCCTCACTGGGCTGATAGCGGGCATAATCCACCCGGGCCAGATTGTCCTTGACCGTAAAGACATCGCTCTGACGGGCACATAGACCGCACCCGATGCAGCCGACCGCACACATCGCCCGCGTCGTCTTGCCGTTCTCCCTGCTGCTGCAGGCCGCCACCAGCATCATCTCGTGCGTGAAAGGCACCATCTCAATCAAACCGCGCGGACAGCCCGCCACACAGGCCCCGCATCCGGTGCACTTGTCATAATCAATCACCGCCAGTCCGTCGATAATATGAATGGCGTCAAACCGGCACCGGCGCACACAGCCGCCGAACCCCAGACAGCCGAAGGCGCAGGCCTGCACATTCGGCTGGGCATTGGCGCTGGTGCAGCCCTCAATCCCCCTGTACTCCGCATAAAACGTTTTGTCCTGTTTGCAGGCCCGGCAGTGAATAATCGGACGCTTCGGGGCTCCGCCCTCGGATATCTGCAGGTTCAGCACCGCCGCAATCTTCGCCGCCGTCGCCGCCCCGCCCGGCGAACACCGCCCAATCAGCGACGCATCCGCCGCCACAGCCTTGGCATAGGAAGAACAGCCCGCAAAGCCGCACGCTCCGCAGTCCACCTTCGGCAGCACCGCGTGAATCTGTTCCACCTTCGGGTCTTCCTGCACCTTCAGCTTGATGCTGGCCGCCAGCAGCACGACGGCAAACACAACCCCCAGACCTGTCAGCAGCAGGGCTGATAACCAAACCACCTGCATTCCTGTTGCGGCTATCATACCGTTCCTGTCCTTTTCTAACCGTCCTGCGGACGGATACCTGTCCTACCGAATCATTCCGGCAAACCCCATAAACGCCAGCGTCAGCAGCCCCGCCGTAATCAGCGTAATCGGCGCCCCCCGCAGCGCAGCCGGCACATCCGCCAGCTCCAGATTCTCCCGAATCCCCGCCATAATGCAGATCGCCAGCGTAAATCCCAAGCCGGCCCCAACACTGAGCACCACCGTCTCCGGCAGATTGTCAATCCCCCACAAATTGATAAACAGACACATTCCGAGGATGGCGCAGTTGGTTGTAATCAGCGGCAGAAAAATGCCGAAACTGTCATACAGCACCGGAAAGAACTTCCGCACATACATCTCCACCAGCTGCACGGCCCCGGCAATCACCAGAATAAAACAAACATAGCGAAGAACATTCAGACCGTACGGAATCAGAACAAAATAATCTATCAGCCATGTGAGGGTCCCTGCCAGCGCCAGCACAAACGTAACAGCGCACCCCATCCCGAAGGCCATATCAATCCGGCCGGAAACCCCCAAATATGGACACGTCCCCAAAAACTTCGTAAAAACCAGATTGTTGACAATCACAATCCCCAGAAATCCGAGCAGCAGGGTTTCAAATGTATCCATACCGGCTCTCCGTTCCGTCAGCTTCGTTTACTGGTGACCATTTTAACCAGCCCGAGCATCAGTCCGAGGGTCAGAAACGCCCCGACGGGCATCGCCATCCCCGCCATCCGAAACAGCGGCACATCCGGCAGACTCACCAGCGTCACCTTTTGGCCGAACTCAAAAACAATCTGTCCGGTCGCCAGCAGCTCCCGAACCAGCGCCAGCACCGCCAGCGCACCGGTAAAGCCCAGCCCCATTCCGACGGCATCGGCCAGACTGACCAGCAGCCCGTTCTTGCTCGCGCAGGCCTCCGCACGGCAGATAATAATGCAGTTGACGATAATCAGCGGGATATACGGCCCTAATTTGGCGCTCATCGCCGGCTGATAGGCCTTCAAAAACAAATCCGCAACCGTCACGAAAGCCGCAATCGTCAGCGTAAACATCAGAATCCGAAGGTGCGGCTTGAGCAGATTGCGCATCAGACTGACCACCAGATTCGAACCAATCAACACAAAAATCACGCTGGCCCCCATCGTCAGGGCCGCCTGCACACTGGTCGTCACCGCCAGCGTCGGACACATCCCGAGAATCAGCCGCAGCACCGGATTTTCCTGCCACAGTCCCGCCAGAAATGTGCGGGCCAAACTGGTCTGATTATCCGCCATTCGTTCGCCTCATTCTTTTGTCAGCAGCCCCTGCTCCCGAAGAGCCGCCCGAACCGCCGATACATACCGATTCAGAATATCCACCACCGCCTGACTGGTCACCGTCGCCCCGCTGATGGCCACAATCTCGCCGTCAATTCGCTCGGCATCGCCGGTCTTCACCAGCGTAAGCGTCCCGGCCGGCGCCCCGACAAACTGTTTCTGATAAAACCCGCCGGGAATGGTGATTTTGTCCCCGAAGCCAGGCGTTTCATTGCTGCTGAGCACCCCAAAGCCCGCCAGCTTCTCAAATCCGGCATCCGCCGCAACAACCAGTTTAATCTTGTCGGCAAAACCGGACCCTTCACACACAAATGCCCAGCCGATGCGTTTCCCCGAATCATCCACAGCCCGATAGACTTCAATCTGAACCGTCTTGCCTTTGCCCGCATCAACAGGGATTTTGAATTCAACCGCTTCAAACCGTTTCGCCTCCGGCAGCATCCCGCCGGCCAAACGCGTGAACTTTTCCACCTCGTTGCGGGCAATCCGCGGCGCCCACGCCGTGTCCGCTATCGCCAGCAGCACACCGAAAACCAGCGACGAAACCAGCAGCAGCCAGCTCTGCTCCCAGAAAAACCGCAGTTTAGACATGGGGCTTGCCTCCCACCGGCGCCGTATGACAAAGCCGGTCAATCAGCGGCGTAAACGCATTCATAATCAGCACCGCATACATCACCCCTTCCGGGTACTCTCCCACAACTCGAATCAGCATAATCAAAAAACCAACGCCGATTCCGAAAAGCCACTTGCCTCGGACCGACAGCGGCGCCGTGACGGGGTCCGTCGCAATGAAAAAGGCCCCCAGCATCAGGCCGCCGCCGTAAAGATGAAAATCCGGATGGACAAAGGCCTCGGGCTTAAGCAGCCAGCCGACGGCCGCAAAAATCCCCGCCGACAGCAGCACCGCCAGCGGGATATGATACGAAATCGTCTTTCGAACCAGCAGATACAGACCGCCCAAAAGCAGGGCCGCCGCAGAGGTCTCTCCGATGCAGCCGCCCACCTGTCCCCAGAAGACATCCTTCAGCTGGGTCTGAACCTGTTCGGGCTTTGCCTGTCCTTTCAGCGCCATCTTGCTCCAGGCCAGCGGCGTCGCCTGCGTAACGGCTTCCACATTCGACGCCTGCACCGTCGGCATCGATGCATCCAGCGTGGCCGGCACCGTCCAGGTCGTCATCGCCGCCCCGAACGAGGCCGTCAAAAAGGCCCTCGCCGCCATCGCCGGATTAAACACATTATTTCCGAGCCCGCCGAAAAGCATTTTGACAATCACAATGGCAAACACACTGCCGATGACGGCCACACTCAGCGGCACCGCCGGCGGCAGCGACAGCGCCAAAATCACCCCCGTCACCGCCGCACTCAAATCCCCCAGCGAATTCGGCTTGCGCCGCAGGCGATTGCAGACCCATTCGCTCAGCAGACAAGCCGCAACACAAACCGCAATCACAAGCACGGCGCGAAACCGGAAAAAAACCGCCGACGCAGCCATCGCCGGCACAAGGCCAATCAGCACATCCGCCATCACACGGCGGGTCGTCAGATTCTGACTCGTATGCGGAGCCGGTGAAACAATAATTTGGCTTAACATCGCTCGAAGATTCCTGTGTTAACCCAGTCGCTTCTTTTCCCGGGCCTTCAGCAGTTTGCCCGTCTTAATATAGCCAGCCAGTTCAATATGCGCCGGACACACATAACTGCAGCTGCCGCACTCGATGCAGGCGCTCAGATAATACTGCTCGGCCCGGTCCATCCGAAAATGCTTGACGGCATGGGCAATCTTTGTCGGATTCAGTCCCTCCGGGCAGACCGCCAAACACCGGCCGCACCGAATGCACGCCGTCTGCTGCCGCGCATATTTGGGCTCGGTGACATCTTCCCGCGTCAAAATTGTCAGCGCCCCGCACGTCTTGGTCAGCGGCGTCGTCAAATCGGCAATCGCAAAGCCCATCATCGGCCCGCCCAACACCACCTTGGCCGCCCGTTCCGTCAGACCCCCGCAATGAGTCAGCAAATCCTGAACACTCATTCCGATCGGCACATAATAATTGCCCGGACGGGCAATCGCTCGGCCCGTTACCGTCACCACTCGGTGCGTCAGCGGCTTTTGAAAAACCACCGCCTCGGCTATCGCCGCGCAGGTCGCCACATTCAGCACGCAAACCCCGATCTGCGGCGGAATCCCGCCGGTGGGAACCTGCTTGCCCAGAACAGCCCGTATCAGCTGCCGTTCCCCGCCCTGCGGGTATTTGGTTTTCACCACAACAACCTGAATATCTTCTTCACACCGACAGCGGGACAGGGCCTGTTCAAACGCTTTGACCGCCTCCGGTTTATTGTCCTCAATCCCAATCCGAACCGTCTGACAGCCGGCGGCACGGGCCGCCAGGCGAATCCCCGCCAGTATCTGCCAGGTCCACTCGAGCATAATGCGGTAATCGCAGGTGATGTACGGCTCGCACTCGCAGCCGTTGATAACCAGGGTATGCTTGGGCATTGCCGGATTCGGGTCAATCTTAACGCGGGTCGGAAAACCGGCCCCGCCCATCCCCACCAGCCCCGCTTCCTGAATCGCATTGCATATCTGCTCCGGCGTAAACGTGCCGGGGTCAAAACGCTCATCAAACCGCTGCGGCTGAGGAATCAGCGGGGGATTTTCCTCCGGATTGGCCTCCAGATACACCGCCATCGTCCGCCCGATGACCGGATGCGAGGCCAAAGCGATATCTTTCACCACCCCGTTGACCGGCGAGTGAATTGGTGCAGATACATACGCATCCGAACGGCCGAGCGGTTCGCCGAGCGCAACGGTCTGTTTCTTTTGAACCAGCGGCTTGCACGGCGCTCCGATATGCTGAACCAGCGGCAGTACAAGCTGACACGGTGTCGGCACCGGCTCAATCGGACAGGATTCCGTATAATGCTTATTCTCCAGCGGATGAACTCCGCCTTTAAATGTCTTTTTCGTTGTGAAAATCATTTTGCTCTTTCCCGCAGCCGCCGCTGCGTTTTCTCCAGCTCGGAACCGCCAGCCGAACCGCCGCCGCCGTCAAAACCGCCAAAACCGCCGACAGCAAAAAAACCGCCGCCGTACGAATCGACGGATTCTCGATTCGACCCTTCATCCAGATGTCCAGTCCCGCCGCCGAGACCGCAAAAACAGCCAGCGGAGCCAAAAAAATAAAAACGGCCTTCCAGACGACAGACGGCCCTTTCGTCTTCCCGAGGGCTTCATAGACTGACTGGCAGTCTCTTCGCAAACCGCAGCTGCGGCATGCTTCATCCATCGCTGTTCATTCCCGCTAAAACTATAAAAAAAACTTATATACTTTTCTTCTCCGGCTGCCGCAAGAAAAATTTCCGCCCGCAGAAGACGAACAAAAACAGCGGAACAACTACCACAAGCCGTCCGGCTTGAATCCGCCGACCTCCAAAATCCGCGAAGGCGATTCCGGCATCCCGGTTTTGGACGACAGATATGCCGCCTCCAGAACCGCCATCGTTCGCACATCCGCCTCCGGCGGCGGAAACAGCGGCTGCTGCGGATTCTCCAGATGTCGCAGATACATCTCCAGAAACCTCTGAGCCCACGCCGACGGCTCTGCACAAATCTGCCGCCGCTCCAGAACCCGACCGTCATACCCGCAAATCGTCAGCTGCTCGCGCTCCAGAGTAACAAAACGTTCCTTCCCGCAGACCCGCAGATATTCCCCAGGCGGTCCGAGCGTGCGGCTGGCGGAAATTTCGGCAATCAGCGAATCCGAAAACCGCATCACCGCCGCCGCCGTATCCTCCGTGGTGCTCATCCGCTGCTGTCGGTCCGGCGCCTGACTGCACCGCTGCATATAAACCTGCTGCGGCAGGCCGAAATGAAGCAGCAGACAGTCCATAAGCCAATAGGTATTCTGAATCAGCACTCCCCCGCCCGCCAGCGACGGGTCAAACCGCCATCGGTCCTGCGGCTCCGAAAGCGGCTGCGGAACCCGACAGACCAGCGAAATCAGATGCCAGTAGTTAACATCCTCCCGGTCGGCAATTTCCCCGAAAAGCTGCAGCAGCGGATGAAACCGCTGCGGCTCCAAAACAAGAAAGTAGCGTCCCTGTCGGTGCGCCGTTCGAATCCACTCCGAGGCCTGCTCAAACGTAAGCCCCGCCGGAGCGGTCTTGAAAACGGTACACTGCTTCTCAAGAGCCAGAGAAATCCATTCCGCACACTGATAGGTAGGTCCCCCCGCCAGAAAAATCTTCGGCCCCGTCTGCACCAGCATCCGACGGACGTCATCATACGCCGTGCATTCAAACCGGCGGGCCGCCGCCCCCGCACGCTCCGGGTCCAAATCCGCCACTCCCGCCACCGCAAAGACCTCCTTCATCGCAAAGGCACAGTCCAGCAGCGTCTCTATCTCTTTCGTCAGACCGAACGCGGCAATTTTCAGCGGACGCTCATTCATCGGCAATCCCTATCCTCGGCTTTCCCTGCCTTCCGGAGTCCTGTTTCGGTCAGACTCACAAACCTACACAAATACCTCAGGCACCGGAAACTGCCTGCACAAATCCCGGACTTCCCGCCCGACTTTTTCAATCACCGACTCATTATCCAGATTTTCCGCCACAGTCTTAATCCACAGCGCAATCTGGTCCATCTGCTCTTCCTTCATCCCCCGTGTCGTCGTCGCCGGAGTGCCCAGACGCAGGCCGCTCGGATTGAATGGCGGCGCCGTATCCCCCGGCACAGAGTTGTAATTGCATTCAATATGGGCCCGGTCCAGGGCCTTGGCCAGCGGTTTGCCCGCCAGACCTTTGTTTCGCAAATCAATCAAAATCAAATGATTATCCGTGCCGCCGGACACCAGGTTGAATCCGTACTCCAGCAGCCGCTCGGCCAGCCGTTTGGCGTTTTTGACGATCTGACGGGCATAGTCTTTGAAAGACGGCAAAGCCGCCTCTTTCAACGCCACCGCCAGCGCCGAAATGGTGTGCATATGCGGTCCGCCCTGCAGGCCTGGAAAGACCGATTTGTTCACCGCCGCCGCATGCTGCTGTTTGAACAAAATCATCCCCCCGCGGGGCCCCCGAAGCGTCTTGTGCGTCGTGGTTGTCACCACATCCGCATACGGAATCGGGCTCATATGAACCCCTCCGGCCACCAGCCCGGCAATATGGGCCATATCGCAGATGTGATAAGCCCCGACCGCCTTGGCTATCCGGTCAAACTGAGCAAAATCAATCTGACGCGGATACGCACTCGAACCGGAAATCAGAATCTTCGGACGATGCTCCTTGGCCAGCTGCTCAATCCGGTCATAGTCCAGCCGGCCGGTGGACGGGTCCAGCTCATACTGAACCGACTTGAAAAACTTGCCCGTATAGCTGACCTTCCAGCCGTGCGTCAAATGCCCGCCGTGCGGCAAAGCCAGCCCCATAATTGTGTCGCCCGGTTCCGCCAGCGCCCCGTAGGCCGCCAGATTCGCCTCCGAGCCGGAGTGCGGCTGGACGTTGGCCCCTTCGGCCCCGAACAGCTCCATCGCACGCTGACAGGCCAGCATTTCAATCTGGTCTGTAAACTGCTGACCTTCATAATACCGCTTGGTCGGATACCCCTCCGAATATTTATTGGTCAGACAGCTGCCGGTGGCCTCTCGAACCGCCTTCGAGACATAATTTTCCGAAGGAATCAGCCGAATCGAACCGGCCTGCCGGGCTTCTTCCCCGCAAATCAGTTCGTAAACCTGACGATCTGTTCGTTCCAGCGATGAACCCATTCTCAAACTCCAAATGAAATGTCTTTTTTTAGAAAAGGGTCTTATACCATATCCGCAACCCCTCTACAAGCCGGAACTTCTTGACAAAATGGCCCTCCGACGGCTACCATACAAAAAAAAACAGAAAATCGATAGATTCAATCGGGAGAATGTCCATCGAGCCGCAGGAAGACCAGTTTGAGCGCAACCTCGAAAAGGCCCGGGCCTTCTTCAACCGGGCGGAAGAGGTCGCCAGCGCTGACAACTTCGATTACGCCATCGACCTCTATCTGGAGGGGCTTCGGCTCTGTCCGGATGCGTTGGAGGACGGACACGCCCCCCTGCGCCGGCTGGCCCTTATCCGACAGGCTAAAGGCGGAAAAAAGCCGTCCATTATCGAGAAAGCCAAACGGCTCACACCTCGAAAAAACCCTCTCGAACAGATGCTCAATGCCGAGTATCTTCTGGCCAAAGACCCGGACTGTCTGGCCTACGCCGAAGATATGCTAAAGGCCTGTGTGGCCGGAGGTTATCATCGAACCGCCGAGTGGATTGCCCAGCTGATTTTCGACGCCAACCGGGCCAGCAGCAAACCTTCTTTGGCGACCTATCTTCTCCTGAAAGACTCCTACACTCAAATGGGGCTTTACAGCAAGGCCGTCGCCGCCTGCCAGCACGCCCTCGAACTGAAACCCAACGATGATATCCTCCGCGATGAATTCCGGGACCTGTGCGCCCGAATGACAATGGAAGAAGGCAAGTACGGAAAAGCCGCCGACTTCCGCAGCTCCATAAAAAACAAAGAACTTCAGGACCGGCTCCACAGTCAGGAACAGGCCGTCAAAAGTGCAGAGTACAAGCAAAAAGCCGTCATCGAGGCCAGAAAACTGGTCAAACAGGAGCCGACCGTTACCAATATCCTCCAGCTCGCCCAAAGTCTGGCTGATTTGGATACAGAGGAAAGCTGGGCCGAAGCAGCGGCGTTGCTTCAATCCAACTATGAAAAAACCCGTGATTTCACATTCAAAAGGAAACTGGGGGAACTTCAAATCCGGCGTCTGAAAGACCAAATCCGCCAGCTTCACCGCCAGCTGCAAGACAAACCGGATGATGAGGGTCTCAAAAGCCGGTTTCAAGCCCTTACGGCACTTCTGGATAAAACCGAACTGGAACATTACAAAGAATGTCAGGAAAACTACCCGACCGATTATCAGGTCAAATACGAATACGGCCGATGCCTTCTGAAAAATCACCGCTACGATGAGGCCATTCCCCTCTTTCAGGAGGCCCAGCAAAACCCGCGTCTGCGTCCGTCCGCCCTCGACAAGGCGGGACTTTGCTTTCTTCTGAAGGGCTGGTTTGAAGACGCCATTGACCTTTTTCAGGAGGCCCTCCAGCAGTGCCCGCCGCACGAAACCGCCCTCGCAAAAGACATAAGATACAATTTAGCAAGGGCTTACGAAGCCGCCGGCCAAATCGACAAAGCCCTCGAAATCTACCGGAAACTGGCCCAGACCGACTTCAGCTTTAAAGATGTCAGCCAGCGTATTGACAAACTGCGTTCCAAAGGCCATAATGGCTGATTCTTTATAGTCCGGTCTGAAGGCAGGCCGGTTGAATAGTGAAACAGATTTCAGGAGACAAACGTGGCACATTCGTTATCTGCCAAGAAGCGTGTTCGTCAAAACGCCAAGCGGCGGGCCATTAACCGGGCTCGCAAGAGTGCAATTAAGACCCAGACAAAAAAGTTTCTGGCGGCTGTAACGGCCGGGAATGCCGAAACCGCTCAGCAGGAGTTTAAAGCGCTGGTGCGCAAGCTGGACAAGGTGGCCTCCACCAGCACGATGCATAAAAACACGGCGGCCCGCATCAAGTCGCGTATGGCCCGCCGGCTCAACCAGATGCAGGTCAAGGCCGGCTGAACCGCTCGGCACAAAACACCCTGCTCTGACGGGAACCCAAAGGCCGTCCGCTGCGACGGCCTTTTTTATCGCAGGCGGACGAGCCCTCGCCTGCCGGGAGAAAACCTATGGCGCATCTGTTTATTAAAGACATCCAGCCCAACCAGCCAATCAATGATATCTACGTAGTCAGCCAGCCCATCCTCCGCAACACCACACGAGGCGATCTTTATATCGCCATGTTCCTGTCCGACAAGACCGGCAAGCTCAACAGCCGGATGTGGCAGGCCACCGAGGAAATTTATCAGCAGATTCCTCCGGAAGGATATGTGCACATCCGCGGCAAGAGTGAACTCTATCAGGGCGCCCTGCAAATCGTTATCAATGACATCCAGCCGGTGGACCCGTCCAAGGTCAATCCGGCCGACTATATCCCCCGTACGGACAAAGACATCGCCCAGATGTACAAAGAGATGCTCGGCATTCTGGCGGCGATTGAGAACGAGCCTCTGCGCAATCTCGTCTCGGCCTTTGTGAAGGATACGGAGCTGATGAAGCAGTTCTGCACGGCGCCGGCGGCGATGCAGATGCATCACAATTATCTGGGCGGGCTGCTGGAGCACACGCTCAATATGCTCAAGGCCGCCAAGGCCCTCTTCCCGTTCTATCCGAAGATTCAGAAAGATTTGGTCATTGCGGCCGTCTTTCTGCACGACATCGCCAAGACGCAGGAGCTGTCCTACAAGGTGAGCATCGGCTATACCGATCAGGGGCAGCTTTTGGGGCATATTATTCAGGGCTGTCAGCTGATTGCGCAAAAGGCCGACAAACTGGCGCAGGAAGGGAAACCCATCCCGCAGGAGATTTTGGACAACCTGCTGCACATTGTCATCAGCCATCACGGTCTGCCGGAATTCGGGGCGGTCAAGGTGCCCGCCACACCGGAGGCCTTCATGGTCCACTACATCGACAACCTCGACGCCAAGATGAACCAGACGACCATGCTGATTGAAAACGACCCGGGCGAGGGGAACTGGACCTCCTACCAGAAGTCGCTGGAAACCAAACTCTACCGCAACCGCGTCCTCGAAACGGAATAAATTTTTCTCTTTCCTCCCGACGGCAAGACGAAAAAACCAAAGCAGCCGCAAATGGTGCGGATTTCACAGACTGTTTGAAAACCTCCTTGCCCAGTTCAGGATTGTGATTCAGCGGCAGGGTTCCTTGACAAGTGTACGATATGATTTCAATACTATGACGCCCCTTTTTTCTGATAACTGGTCACTGATGACTGTTGACTGATAACTGATGACTTCTTTTGCTCCCGTCCGCTGGTCGCCGGAAGCCGGTCGCTGGCTTCTCTATATTCTTAATTCTTTCCTTCCCCAATCCATGTAATCCGTGGTTAAATAAAAATCCGTACAATCTGCAAAATCCCTCTCTCGGAAGGGTTTCAGTGACTCGGATTCAAACGGCTGCGGACGTATGTGAAGATGTGCTCGACGGCCCGGCGGACCTCGGGGGTATCGGGCAGAAAGGCGGCGATTTTGTCCAGATACTGCTTGTCCAGAATCCGCACCAGCGCGGGGCCGAAGTTGATGTCATACACCCAGCCCAGCAGGACCATCTGGGCATCGTGAAGCGTGCGAATCTGCCGATAATCCACCAGCTGCCCGCTGAAAACGGCCTGCAGCACGTCCGGGCTGACAAACGGTTCGTCGGCAAACTCCACCTCCAGGTCGAAATGTTTCGGGTCGCGGTAATAGCGGGTGAAATTGTCAATCAGAAGCCCGAGCACATCGAGTTTGTCCGCATCGCGCACGAGTTTGCAGAAGGAAGCCGAGCGTTCCTCCAGTTCCGGCGGTACCGTCTTGGCGCCGTGCCAGCGGACGGCGTCCAGCAGAATCTTCTTTTCCGGTTCGTCGAGGCCTTCCAGTGTGCCGTTTTCGCAGAGCACCTGGCAGCCCAGCAGGCCGTGATCGCAGCTTTTGGGGTCTGCGTAGGTGCGGTATCGGCGGAACTGCTCAAACCGTCCGACATCATGCAGCAGGGCCGCCGCCTCCGCCAGAAGGCCGTCGGCTTGACGGACCTTCAGACCGTGCAGGATATAGCGCATCTCCTGACAGACGCGGGCGGTATGCTCCTCTTTAAGCCGGATGTGCTTGTCGAGATACGCATCCTGCCCGCCGGAGTAGAAGCCGCCGACATACTCGGCAAACCATTTTTTCAGTCTGTTCAGCTGTCCGCTGTCCACAAATTGTCCGCCTTTCCTGCAAAGGCAGGGATTGTATCACGGTGCAGGCCGGTTTTCTACTCCCAACCCGGCGGTTTCAAAGCCCATCAGGAAACGGCTCGTGCCGCCGGACTTTGCAGGCCTGCAAAGTCGCGGACCTTTCGGGCGGCGGTTTTGGGCTGGCTGATGTTGCACGGCCCGGCCACGCAGCCGCCGGCACAGCTCATCACTTCGACGAAATTGGCCCCTCCGGTGCCGCGGGCGGGCAGGAGGGAGAGGAGTTTGAGCGACTTTTTGTCCAGCCCGTCGATGAGCATCGGACGAACGGCGTCCGGCTGGCGGCTGACGGCGCGAAGGGTTTCGGTCACGCCGCCGCTGACAGCGAAGGCACGGGCCTGCGGCAGCGGGCTTTCGGCCCATTCCGCCGGCGGACAATCGGCCAGTTCAATGCCGGCCGCCACGAGCATGGCCCCCAGCTCATCGGTGGTCAGGACATAATCCACATACGGATTCTCCACGGCCTCGCGGCGTTTGGCGATGCACGGTCCGATAAAAACCGTCAGCATATCCGGCTGCTGCTGTTTGACCTGCTGGGCCGTAAAATGCATCGGGGAGGGCGTCTGGGAGACAAACGGAGCCAGCGCGGGGATATGTTTGCGGACGGCCTGCACATACGCCGGACAGCAGCTGCTGGTCAGAAAGGCCTGTCCGGCGCCTATCTTCTCCTGCAGCTCGCGGCTTTCGTGCCGGGCGGTCATCTCCGCTCCGGCGGCCACCTCCACCACGCGGGTAAAGCCCATTTTCAATAGAGCGCTGACCAGTTTGGAGAACTCCTGAGGAAACTGGCCGGCTGCGGCCGGAGCCAGCAGCGCGGCGATGGGCTTTTGCTCGCGCAGTCGGCGGATGACATCCACCATCTGGGAGCGCTCCGCAATCGCGGCAAACGGGCAGGCCTGCAGGCACTTGCCGCAGTCGATGCATTTGTCGTCGTCAATCTGTTCGTGACCGTCCGGGCCCTTGCGAATCGCCCCGACGGGGCAGACCTCTTCGCAGGGAATCGGCACATACACAATGGCGTGGTAGGGGCACTGCTGCAGACACAGGCCGCAGTTGACGCACCGCTCTTCGTCGATTCGGGCCCGGCCGCTGATGATTTGCACCGCCTGTTTAGGACAGTTGGTTACACAGGGGCGGGCGACGCAGCCGCGGCAGACATTGGTGACGTAATGGCGTCCTTTCAGACAGGCGCTGCAGGCCTCGTTGATGACGGTCAGAATCGGGCCGCTTCGGGGCGGGGATTCTTCGGCCCGCCGGACATACTCCGACAGCGGCGTGCATTCGTCCGTTTCGTCCTGCGTGCTGTATCCGAGAACGGCCATCAGCCGGTATCGGGTAATCGCGCGGGATTTATAAATGCAGCAGCGCGTCGGCGTTGACCCTTTCGGGAACAGTTTGACCGGCAGGGCATCAATTTCTTCCGCCAGGCGGCCTCGAAAGGCCAGCGCCGCTGTTTCAATCAGAAGACGCCGTTTGTTTCGCTGGACATTGTTATCGCCGTTCATATCTGCTCCATAGGATTGCGGGCAGTCTGCTGTTTAAGGGTTTCGATAATTTTTTCCGCAGTGGCTTCGGCAATCACGGTTGAGCCGATCTGCACAAAGGGGGCGCGGCCGTACTGGCCGTCTTTGCACAGCCCCAGGCAGGAGGAGCCGACAATCTCCACCGGTCTCGAGCAGGCCGACTCAATCTGCTCCTGAAGCGAAAGCAGATATCCGGACCCCATCACATAGCAGGTTGTTCCCGTACAGATGGTAATCGTAAGCGGTTTCATGCCCCTGTTCCTTTCCATTCTCAAATCAATTCAATCGAGGCCTGCTTCATATATTTTTCGTTGAGCAGCCAGACAATCCGCCGAATCAGATTCCGGCGGATATCCAGCTCCACCGGCAGATTCGGGTCCTGATGGGCCTCGTTGATTTTGGTTCCGACGACAAATTCAATTTGGTCGCTTTCGAGCAGAATATTCATCAGCCGCACGGCGGCGTTCGGCCGACTCGTGTCGGGCTCATGATTCTGTTCGAGCAGCTGAGCGGTTCTGGACATCGTCAGCGTGCCTTCCGTGACCAGGTCCACCCCTTCGAGCGTCGAGACCGGCGGAATCTCCGGGTCCAGAAAACTCAAATCCACCTGAACAGTTCGGCCCAGTTCCCGCGCAATGAGGTTGGCGGTTGTGCCGCCGCAGATGACCTTGCGTCCGTCGAATTCGGTAACCCGGACCGCCAGCTGGGCATCTTTTTTGCGGTCAATCGGAGGCCCGGTGACCACGAGCAGCTTCCGGGGCCGGCGAAAATAAATCACAGCGCAGCTGATGTCGTCCTGGGCCTGGAACTGGTCCTGGCGGAGGGCCTCCGTCACGGCCGCGCGGCAAAGCTGTCGTGCGGAGATATTCGGCAGACGGCGAATCTGCTCGCGGAGAAACAGAACGGCTTTTTCCGTCGTCCAGCCCAGCGGGGTTTGCGGGCGTCCCATCCCCGCCTGGGACAGGCCGTCGGAAAAGAGCACCAGCCGCATCTCCCGGCGGGCCTGAAAGGCGCTGTAGAAAAGCGGACGGCGCCCGAGATGGGCCGTTTCGATTTCCATCGATTTTTTCTCCAGCGGCAGGACGGTCGGTCCCTCCAGCAGAACTGCCGGCGGATTGTCGTATTCCATCATCCGGATGCGGCCGTCCGGGTGAATGTCGGCAATGGTGAACGTCGAGTAGCCGATTTTACGTTCGCTGCAGACCGGCAGCGTGGACATAATCACACCGGCGGCCTTGCAGATGTCCATATCCGAGCGGACATACTTGAGGGCCATCGTGGCCGTCAGGGTTGCCAGAACATTGGCCTTGATGCCGCTGCCCAGCCCGTCGGCCAGCACACAGACAATACGGCCCTCATCCGGGTCCCGCTGGGACAGAAAGACATCGCCCGGAGCCCCCTGGCCGTGTTTGTTCTGCCGGGCACAGTCCACTTCAATGAAAAAACGGTTGTTCATGGTTCATCCGAAGGCCGCGGTTTGGCATCCGCGGCGGGCTGAAACATCTCCACAATCGAATTCAGAATCACTTCCGAATCGGCGGCGTTTTCTCCCAGCAGATAGGCGATTTTCTGAACGGTTTCGAGGTTGCGGGAAATCACTTCGCGCGCCTTGTTGATAATCTGTTCTTTGCGGACGGTCGGCAGCGTCACATCCTGAATGATGCCGCCGATGCGCCGGTGCTTTTCGATGGTAAAAAGGGTGACGTGGTAGATGGTTTTTCCGACCTTGACCTCTTTTTCAAGCCCGGCAGCCCCGCTCTGAAGCACCTGCGCAAACAAGTCGGCGAACGGAACGATTTTGTGCAGGGCGGCGCCGGTCAGATGCGGCCGTGCTTCATAAGCCCGGACTGCCTCCGGGCCCATCAGTTCGGAAAAACGCCGGTTGCTTTCGAGAATCTGCAGGTGTTCATCGACGATGACAACCCCGGAGGGCATGGCGCGCAGCAGGGCATCGGCCTGTTTCTGCGCCAGCTGCCGCATATAGCCCATGCACATCGTTTCCTCCGCGCGTCCGTCCAGCAGGGCCTTGGCAAACTGTCGGCAGCTGTCATAGCCGCACCCGCCGCAGTTCAGCTCGTCTTCCGGACCGAATTTGCCGACGCGCTTGAGGGCTTCCTGAATCTGTTCAGGGGAATAGCAGCGCTGCCGAACCGGTTCGAGCCGCCAGCTGTGTTCGATGGGCAGACCGGCAGACGGCTCGGGCAGGCCCCGGCGGTTTTCGAACGTGTCGATAATCCGGGTTCGCTTGACGACGGTGCGGCCCGGATTGCTGATCTGCGGGCCGTTGATGCAGCCGCCCTCACAGGCCAGCAGTTCCAGAAAGAGCGGTTCCTGTCCGCCGAGCTCCTGAAGGTCTTCGAGGGCTCTTTGAATGGCGGACATCCCGCTGAAGGCCATCAGATGCCGGCTGGTTACCGGGCTGTTGGAGCGGATGCCGGCCAGCATCCCGCCGTCAATCGGATACAGCGAACCGTCCCGGGCCAGGCGAGGGACAAAAGCATCCTCGGCTTCGGGCACCACGGCGGCCGGGTCAATGCCCTCTTCCTGAAACCACTGGCGAAGTTCGCTGAAGGTCAGGGCCACGTCCAGCAGGTCGGGGTTTCGGTCAGATTCGATTTTTTTGGCTATGCAGGGGCTGAAGAAAACGATGCTGATATCCGGTCCGAATTCACGGCGGAGCAGTTTGCAGTGAGCCAGCACAGGGCTGAGCATTCGGCAAACAGCTGGGCTGTATTGCGGATAATACCGATGAATCAGCTCGACTACGACCGGACAGGCGGAGGAAATCGCCAGCCCCCCTTCGGTTTCCATCATTCGGGCGGCGGCGGCACTGACCTCTTCGGCCCCGAGGGCCGTTTCACTGACGGCGGCAAATCCGAGGGCCTTGAGGGCCGCAGTCAGTTGGCCCGGCTGAATCTCCGGGAATTCGGCGGCAAAACTGGGGGCAATCGAGGCAATCACCTGCTTTTTCAGACGCAGCAGCATTTTGGCCCGTTCGAGGTCGCTTCGAATGCGTTTGGCGCCCATCGGGCAGGTCTGCACGCAGGAGCCGCACAGGACGCACATCTCCGGCATTACGCTGGCGTGGCCGTTGCGGATGTCAATGGCCTTGACCGGACACTGCCGCAGGCACTTGTAGCAGTCCTGGCATCGGGTTGTTTCCGTGAAAATTGGGTGAAGCGGATTCATCCAAATCTCCTGGCTTTACTGCGGCCCCGCAGCAAGATGATGCCGAATCAAATCAATCACAACACCGGGCTCGGTGGTTTGGTAGAGGGCGCCATTAATGGTTATATTGGGTCCGTTTTGGCATTTTCCCTGACAAAGCACACCTTTTAACTGGACCTGATTTTCCAAACCGTTTTCTTTCAAATAGTTCTGAATGAAAGACAGGGTTTTTCCGTTGCCGCGGCTAAAGCAGCTGCTGCCCATACAAAAAACCACTTCGACAGGTCTTCTGAAGTCTCTTTCATCCATCATAATTTATTATTGATGATACGTCCTTTCGTCAAAAATGTGTTATATGTTTCACAATATTATACAAATATAAAATATTTAACGCAGGAGTCAATTTAATTTATGTGATATTTATCACATTTATTGGATTCAATAGAAAAATATATAGAGTATGTCTTATATTTTCTTCTCTTTCTGATTGACAAAAAACAGCCGTCTGTGCTATGAAATCCTATCAAAGACATCTTCTCGCCTGAGAATCCTTTTCGGAAGGGAAAAATCATGAAAAAAACCGTCATTTTGTTAGGAGTATCCTTTCTTTTCCTTCTTTCCTGCAGCCGGACTTCTCAGAGGACCCGAACGGCCGACGGCCTTTCTCCGGCGTGTCTGCGCTGCGAGAGCCGAATCGACCCGCTGGGAATTGATGTGCTTGGGCCGCGGCTTTCGTGGACTCTGCTCTCTGAGCAGCGCGGACAGGTTCAGACCGCCTATCAGATTCAGGCCGCTTCCAGCCTGCGCCTGCTGAAAGACGGACGGGCGGACCTGTGGGACAGCGGCCGGGTGGAGGGCTCTCAAACATATGGAATCGTCTATGCGGGCAGGAAACTCGAAAGCGGGATGGACTGCTGGTGGCGCGTTCGGGTGTGGGATAAAGACGGACGCGTTTCAGACTGGAGCCGGCCGGCCCGCTGGACGATGGGGCTGCTGGAGCCGATAGACTGGTCGGCCCAGTGGATTGGTCTGGATGTGCAGACAGAGCCCCAGCCGGCGCCGGCGGTGATTCAGAAGGCCCGCTGGATTTGGTCGGATGCCGGGGCTGCCGGCGGGACGGAGCCCGGACGGTGTTTTTTGCGCAAAACGTTTGACCTGCCCGCCGAATGGGCGGTGAAATCCGCAAAATGTTGGATGACGGCGGACGATTCGTTTCAGGCTTTTTTAAACGGGCAAATCCTCCGCTCTTTCGGAGACCATCGCCTGCTTCATGAGATTACCCTCCGCGATTATCTGCAGGCAGGCCGGAATGTTTTGGCCGTCTCGGCGGCCAACGGCGGACAGGAGCGCAACCCGGCCGGTTTTCTGGCCGTGGTCCGCATTGAAACCGTGGATGGGCAGGTGCTGGAGTTTGTCAGTGATGACAGCTGGAAGGTCACCAAAGAGAGCATCGACAACTGGCAAAAGCCGTTGACGGATGACTCCGGCTGGTCGGCGGCGGCCATCGTTGGGACATTCGGAGATGCCCCATGGCAGGAGACGCGTCCGCAGGTGCGCACGCTTCCGCCGGCGCGGTATCTGCGGCACCGCTTTTCTATGGAGTCCAAACCGGTGGAGAAGGCCCGCCTGTATGCGACGGCGCTGGGCATTTATCAGCTCTATCTGAACGGGCAGCGCATCAGTTCGGACTTTCTGTCCCCCGGCTGGACGGATTATCGCAAACGAATTTATTACCGCACCTATGATGTGACGGAGCACCTCCGCAAAGGCGGAAACGCTCTGGGGGCCGTTTTGGCCGACGGCTGGTATGCGGGCTACGTCGGCTGGGGGATGAACCGCCATCACTACGGCACGCAGCCGCGTCTGAAACTTCAGCTGGTGATAGACTACAAGGACGGCACCCGGCAGGTGATTGCCTCCGGCCCCGAGTGGAAGGGTGCCACAGGTCCGCTTTTCTATGCCGACCTGCTTGCCGGGGAGGGATACGATGCGAGACTGGAGATGCCCGGCTGGGCCGCATCCGACTTTGACGACCGCACCTGGCGGCCCGTCAGCGTCGGCGGACAGCCGGTTGAGCCCCTTGTTCAGGCGGCGGTCTCGGAACCGGTGAAGATGATTGCGGAAATAAAACCCGTTTCGGTTCAGGAGCCGGCCAAGGGCATCTATGTCTTTAATCTGGGGCAGAACTTTGCCGGCGTGGTGCGGCTGAAGGTCAAGGGCAAACCCGGTCAGCGCATCGAGATTCGCCACGGCGAGCGGCTCAATCCGAACGGGACCGTTTATACCATCAATCTCCGCACGGCCGCCGCCGAGGATGTGTACATCTGCGAGGGCACGGGCGAGGAAATCTGGCAGCCGATGTTTACGTTCCACGGATTTCAGTATGTGGAAATCACCGGTCTGGACTATCGGCCGGGGCTGGATGCCGTCACGGGGCTGGCCTTCAGCAGCGATACGCCGACGGCGGGCCGGTTTGAATGCTCTGACCCGATGGTCAATCGGCTCTATTCGAATATCCTCTGGACGCAGTGGATGAACTTTATTGATATTCCGACGGATTGTCCGCAGCGGGATGAACGGCTGGGCTGGACGGGCGATGCGCAGGTCTACATCCAGACGGCCTGCTATAACAATGATGTGCAGGCCTTCTTTACCAAATGGCTGACCGATTTAACAGATGCACAGCGTCAGGACGGCCCGTTTCCGCGATATGCCCCGCCGATTCGAAGCGGAGGGGCCGACGGCGGGCCGGCCTGGGCGGATGCAGGCGTCATCTGTCCCTGGACGATTTGGCGGATGTACGGCGACCGGCGGATACTCGAAACGCATTATGAGGCGATGAAACGGTTTGTGGAGTTTACCAAAAACCGATCCACGGAAGACCTTCTGCCGCCCAAACAGTTCCATTGTTTCGGCGACTGGCTTCATATTGATGACCCGACGCCCAATGAAGTGATCTATATGGCGTATTTTGCCCATTGCAGCCGGCTGCTCTCGCAGATGGCGGAGGTTCTGGACCGGCCGGAGGATGCCCGGACCTATCGGGAGCTGACGGAAAAAGTCTGCCGGGCCTTTCAGAAGGCGTATGTCAAGCCCGACGGACGCATCGAAGGCGACTCGCAGACGGCGTATGTGCTGGCGATTGTTTATGACCTGCTGACGCCCCGGCAGAGGGAACGCGCCGCCGCCCATCTGGTTCGGCGGATTCAGGAGCGAAACGGGCATCTGTCCACCGGCTTTGTCGGCACCAAAGACCTGATGCTGGCCCTGGCCCAAATCGGCCGCAACGACCTTGCTTATCAGCTGCTCCACAACGAGACGTTTCCGTCGTGGGGATTCTCCATTCGCCAGGGGGCGACGTCAATTTGGGAGCGGTGGAACGGCTGGACGCCCGAAGAGGGGTTTGCCGACCCGGGGATGAATTCGTTTGCGCATTATTCGTTCGGGGCGGTCGGGCAGTGGCTCTTTGAGCAGGTCGGCGGCATCCAGCCGCTGGAGCCGGGGTTCGGCATTATTCGGATTGCCCCGCAGCCCGGCGGCAAACTCACCTGGGCCAAAACAACGTATGAATCCGTGCGCGGACGCATCGTTTCAAACTGGTCTGTCGAAGGAGATCGGTTTGTGCTGGATGTGCAGATACCCGCCAATACGACGGCGGAGGTTTCTCTGCCTGCTCGAAAAGCCGAGCAGGTTCGCGAAAGCGGACGAAGTCTGCATCAGGACAGATGTATTCGGATACTCGGACTGCAGGATGGACGGCTGACGCTTTCCGTGCCGTCCGGACGGTATCAGTTTACTGTGGAACCTTATAAGCCATAGGGGAGGTTGCTATGCCTACGGTCAAGGATGTGATTGTTCGAAAGCCGACCGCCGAAGAGGCCAAAACGTGCAAAACCTGGCCGACCTGGTCCTGTCCGGTCAGCGAGTTTGAATGGGAATACACGCAGACGGAAAAATGCCTGATTCTCGAAGGCAAAGTGACGGTCACGGACAATCCGGCCGGCGGGCGTTCGGTCTCCTTCGGCCCGGGGGATTATGTGGTTTTTCCCGAAGGGCTCAAGTGCATCTGGAAGGTGACCGCCCCCGTGCGCAAGCACTACGATTTTGACTAATCCTGCGGCCGGCTTTTGAACGGGCGGACGCCTTCGTACACATCGACTTTTTGGATGGTGCCGTCGGGGTTAAACCGCATCGGCGAGATGCAGGTTTCGCGCTTGTAGCCGCTGCCGTCGGGAATGGCAAACCGGTGATAGGCGATATACCATTCGTCTTTGCCCGGCACCTGAACGACGGAGTGGTGTCCGGCGCCTTTGACCAGGTCCTTTCCCTGCAGAATCGGATTGTCGGCGGCCTTTTTGAACGGTCCCAGCGGGGAATCAGAGGTCCCGTAGGCGACGCTGTAGCGAGGGTCGCGGGTGTCGTATTCCGACCACATCAGGTAATAGATGCCTTTGCGCTTGAGGACGAAGGGGCCTTCGTTGTAGTTGGGCGGGGTGATTCGCTGCACCGCCGATTCCTCAAACGAAATCATGTCTTCATTGAGCTTGACGGTGTAGCATTGTCCCTGTCCCCAGTACAGATAGGCCGCCCCGTCATCATCGATGAAAACCATCGGGTCGATGGCCTGTCCGCGGTATTTGCCTTTGGGCACCAGCGGCTTTCCCAGCGGGTCGGTGTAGGGGCCCTCCGGACGGTCGGCTGTCATAACGCCGATATTCTGGGCGGCGGAGATGTAGAAATAGTATTTCCCGTTTTTGAAGGCAATCGCCGGCGCCCAGGCATTCCGCTCGGCCCAACGGACATCCACGCCCAGCCGCAGGATGATGCCGTGGTTTTTCCAGTGAACCAGGTCTTCGGAGGACATGCAGCTGAAAGACGTTGCCGCCCAGCCCTCCGTTCCGTCTGTCGTGGGATACAGGTAGTATCGGCCGTTGAAAACGGCAATGTGCGGGTCGGCGTGATAGCCCGGCAGGACGGGCGGCGGCGGCAGCGGAAGCCGAACGGCCAGCAGGGCCTGCCCCAGCGCCCGGGGGATGGGCAGGACCGTTCCATGCCGCTGGCCGCGCACCGGTTTCATCCGTTCGCTGATGTCCGTCCAGGTCTGAAAATCCTTCGTCTGCAGCGCTCCATAGCGCCCGTGGACGTAATAATCGATGTACATCACATACGCATCGCCGATGCGGCAGAGCGTCGGGCCTTCGGCTCGGGCCGTCAGAACAGGCTTTTCGAGCAGTTCGTACGGTCCGCGCGGGTCATCGGCGACCGCCTGATGAATCGGCCCCCAGATTCCCTTCTGCTGCATATCTCCTTCCTTGACCGTCAGGATATAGCGTCCTTCGTGTTCGAGCAGCGTGGCGTCAATGTGGTCAAACCCCGGGTCAAAGAGGAGTTTCGGTTCGGAGAAGGTCTGGAAATCTTTTGTTGTCACATAATAGGTGCGGTTGTTCATCCGGTCGGGGGAAACGGTTTCCGGAAAGCGGCCTTCCACATCGGAGGACCAGACAATCAGGAACTCGCCGCGTTTGGCATCATAGAAGGTCTCCGGGGCCCAGCAGTTGCGTGTGCCGGGCGTGTTTTCCATCAGGGGCAGCCAGCGCGGCGGCGTCCAGGTCTTCAGGTCTTGCGAGCGGGAATATCCGATGCCTTTGTCGCGCCAGCCCGTCGTCCAGACCAGATGAAAGGTTCCGTCCGGGCCGCGGAGGATATGCGGGTCGCGCAGCAGGCCGCTGCCGACCGTCGGCTGAACAAACACGCCTTCAATTTCGGTCCATTCCAGTCCGTTTTCGCTGACGGCCAGATGCAGCCCGTCTCCGTCGCCGCGGAAGGAGGTAAACAGATACATCGTTTCCGAATCCTGCGAACAGAATCCGCAGACCGCCGAAAACAGCCAGACAAAAACGGCGGCAAGTCGCTTGGCTTTCATCTTCGAATGACTCCCTTTTGGGTTCCCTTCTTTGTTTCCTACAGACCGCCGAGGCGGGCCAGTTCATCTTGGCAGAGTTTGACCTGGTTGGGGTCGGTTAAGTGTTCGAGGGCCGCCCGCAGGTGGCTGACGGCCAGGCGCGGCTCGCTGAGGTATCGCCCGTAGAGAAGCCCGAGCATCAGATGCACCTGCTCGCTGTGTTCAAACCCCCCGTAGTGCTTCAGATATTTTTCATACGCACTGGCCGCCGGCACCCAGCGTCCGGACGCCATCAGCTGATTGGCCACATCGAGCTGGTTCTGCCGGCCGAGAACCTGCGTCGGGTCGGCGTCAAGCAGTTTTAGATAGACCTCGGCTGCATCCGCCGCATCGTGCCGCCGCAGCAGTTCGGCAATCTCCTCTCGCAGCTGCTGAATGAAAGGATTCCGTGATTCCTCCCCCAGTTGTGTCTGTTCTCCTGCAGCGGTCGGTACCGTCCGAACAGCCCCCGAAGGACCGAAGGCATCGTACCCGGCCGCCGCCAGATCGCGAAACCGGCGCCGGCGGTTCCACTGCCGCAGCATCGACCAGAGGTCCTGATGGTCCCCGTCCGCCAGACGCAGAGCCAGCAGGCCCATCACCGCCGCAATCCCAAACAGATAACCCGCCAGGTGAGCATCATAAGCCACAGCGGACGCGGACAGCTTCGGCTCGATGATATTGTCCCAGACAATCATTTTGAAGACGATAAAATACAGCGCGCGAAACTCCGCCGTCCCGATGAAAAACATCCAGTACAGTACGGTAATCAGGGTGTTCGGGAAGAGAACCAGGTACGCCCCCGTGACCGCCGCCACCGCCCCGCTGGCGCCAAGGACCGGATTGGTATGCAGCAGAGCGTGTCCGAGTCCCGCAAACACCGCCCCACCGAGATACAGGCATACATAGGCAACATTGCCCAGCTTCTCATTGACGCTGTTGCCGAACAGATACAGAAAATACATATTTCCAAACAAATGGAGGATGTACATTTGCCCGCCGGCGTGGAGAAACGAATAGGTCACAAACTGCCAGATTTGCGGACGCTCCGGCCAGAGCATAAAGTTGTATGCCCACGGCCGAAGGTCAAAATACCGCGCCCCGCTGCGGGGATCCGTCACCAAATGCATCGAAAGCAGATAGAAGAAAACGTTCAGACCGATCAGCAGATAATTGGCATACGGCGTCTGCCGCGGCCGCACGCTCGTGCCTATTGGAAGCAGCATGGGTTTACGATTCCGGTTTCAGAATTCTTCGATTCACTTTCCTGAACCGGCATTGTACCTTTCCAGACAGACAGGAACAAGAGCAAAACCTGGAATGGATATTTTGAAAGCACCGCTCAGGGAAAGGCCTTCGTATCAAAACCCCTGCTTTAATTTCGCGCAGGCGGGTCGATGCCGAGCAGGTGCCGGACGAAGAAATCCATTCGTTTTCGTCTGGCATAGGGGGTTTCTCCGGCTCCGTGGCCGCCGCCGGGGATGACGAGCAGTTCGAAATCCTTGTCGGCCCTGATGAGGGCGTTGACCACCTGCATCGTCGAGGCCGGGTCCACATTGCGGTCCAGCTCGCCGACGGTCAGCAGGAGCCTGCCCGTCAGTTTGTGTGCGTTGGTGACATTGGACTGTTCCTCATAATGCGGGCCGACCGGCCAGCCCATCCACAACTCATTCCACCAGATTTTGTCCATCCGGTTGTCGTGGCAGCCGCAGTCGGCGGCGGCGGCTTTGTAAAAATCCCCGTGCGCCAGCAGGGCCCGCAGCGCACTTTGCCCGCCGGCCGAACCGCCGTAGATGCCGACGCGGGTCAGGTCGAGAAAGGGATATTTTTCAGCGGCGGCTTTCATCCAGGCAATGCGGTCCGGAAAGCCGCTGTCGCCCAGATTTTTCCAGCAGACATCGTGAAAGGCCTTGGAGCGGTACGATGTGCCCATCCCGTCAATCTGGACAACAACGAACCCCAGTTCGGCCAGCTGCCGCTGGCGGGTCTGTCGGCCGAAGGCCTTGGGCACAAAGGCCCCCTGCGGACCGGCGTAGATTTCCTCCAGAACCGGATATTTTTCATTGGGGTCAAAGGCGGACGGCAGGATGAGAATGCCGTAGATATCGGTCTGCCCATCCCGGCCTTTGGCGGCAAAGCGAATGGGCGGCTTCCAGCCGGTTTCCAGCAGGGCCGACCAGTCGGCCTCCTCCAGCCGGCAGATGAGCCGTCCGTCTGCAGCGCTACGCAGGTCGGTAATCGGGGGCAAATCGACACGCGACCAGCGGTCCAGAAAGAAGCGGCGGTCGGGCGAAAATTCGACCTCGTGGGTCCCGTCCCCTTCTGTAAGAATCTCAAAACCGGTGCCGTCGAAATTAACGCGGCACAGATGGAGATAATACGGGTCCTGCTCGGGCCGGACGCCCCCGGCTTCCAGCCAAATCTGCCGCTTTTCGACATCCATTTCGACGACGCGGCGGACGACCCAGGGGCCCTGAGTTATCTGATTTTTCAGGCGGCCTTCGGCGGCATCATACAGATAGAGATGATTCCAGCCGTCCCGCTCGGACATCCAGATGATTTCCTGCGTCGCTTCCAGATAGCGGAAGAAGTATTTACCGGCGTAGTCGATGAAGGTCGGGCTGGTTTCCTCAATGACGGTCTGCACCTGCCCGTCTTCAGCGCGGACGGCCAAAATCCGCAGGACCTGATGGCCCCGCTGGTTATAGCAGAACAGAAAACGTTTGGAGTCGGGCTGCCAGCAGAAGTCCGTAAGGGACCAGGGATTCGGGAACAGGGCATCGGAAATGGGGATTTGCTTTCGGGATTCAATGTCGAACAGACAGGGACTGTCGCGGTCGATTTCATCGCCGGGTTTGGCATAGGAGAAGGTGTGCAGTTTGGGCTGGAGCTGGTCTTCGGGAGAGGATTCAATCAGATGAATTTTTCGGTCAAAGCCCCTGCGGGTCCGGACGGCGGCTACAGACCGGCTGTCGGGCGACCAATAGACCTGCCGGGTGTAAAAGTGTTCCGCTGTGCCGTCGGTGGTCAGCGCCGTTTCCGTGCCGGTTTCAGTTTCCTGCAGGAACAGATTATAATCCCGAACGACAATCTGGTATTTGCCGTCCGGGGAGCGCAGGGGCGACGGCTGGGAACCGCGGCTGTCGCAGACTTTGGGCTCGGCCAGCAGGTCGGAGGTGATTTCGGCGACCGCCCCGTCGGACTGGGCGATAAAGACGGCCAGCGGACGGTCATTCGGGTCGGCGGCCAGCCAGACATGGCCGACATAGGTATGCTGACGATGCTCCTGAGCGGGCGGCAGGTCAGCATAGTGCTGCCGACGCCGGGCGGTATCCACCCAGTAAAGCCGGACGGGCCGGTCGGTGCGGTTTCGAAAGATGATGAAAGTCTCTTCCTGACTGTCCCGGCTGGGGCGGATGTCCGGCTGGGGCTGGAGAGTTTCGGAAAGCCCCTCCTGCGGCAGGCATTCCTGAAGGACATACGTATTTAAATCGCATCTCCAGGTTTTCCCAAAGGCGGAAAAAGTAAGGGTGCCGTCATCATCCGAAAGACGGATTTGTCCGAAGGGCAGACGCTGCGGGTCCACCTGTCCTCCCGACACCTGCGCAAGGGCCTCCGCCAGACGGGCATGGTCAAAGGCCTCCCGCCGGTAGCCGCGGAGGGCATGAACCCGGATGAACTCTTTGCGCCCGTCCGGAAGGTCATTGAGGTACCAGAACTGACTGCCGCCGTCAAACCAGTGCGGCACAACCTTCTCTTTGAATACCTTGCCGCTTGTGATTTGCTCGACGGCCAGAGCCCGCCGATATTTTTCTGTGATGTCTGCTCCGACAGCGCTGTTCAAACTATTCATCCAAACCAGCAGGGAAAAAAAAGAAAGTGCATTGGAAAGCATAGATGTCTCGTCTTTATCAACCCGTCATTCAAGAAGTTTTTTCACTTCGCGATAGAGCGGCAGCAGGTCCTCTTCGAGGATACCCGTGCACGATAACACTCCGCAAATTAATGATTTCGCGAAGACAGCTGATATGTTCTTCCAGGGCGGGCTCCTCATGAACGGCCTTGTTCAGGGCCTCCCCAATAATGATGAACTGCCTCTCCACACCGCTTTGCAGAAGCAGATCTTTTTCGTAATCCTCCAGCGTCCTGCCGCATACAAAAAGAAGAATTGCTTCGCAGGCCTTCTCGATATCGCACAGATATTTCCGAACCTCAGGCCGCATAAATCTCCTGTTTTGAGCGATTGACCTGCTCGAGAAAATAAGGGTTGCGGACGGCTTCGATTTCGACCAGATCAATCGGGCAGCCGAACAAATCCTGCATCTGTGCCAGAAGGCCGAAATAAGCTTTGGCATGCTCTCGAGGAGACATCGGCTGAAACGCAACCAAAAAATCCAGGCCGCTTCGATCGGGCTGAAACCCGTTTTCCGTCCCGGCAGAACCGAACAATTCCAGCCGTTTGACGCGATATCGGCGGCACAGACAGACGAGTTCTTCCAAATGCTGCCGGATGATTGTCACCATCTTTTCCTATTCCTCTGTTTGTATCGGGTATTTTACTTGAAAAGAATCGCTGCGTCCAGCAGAGACTACAGGGCTTTGCCCGTCGTATTTTGAAGGACCTGAATGCATCGGGCGCACAGGTCCGGATACTCGCTGTTCTGACCGACGGAGGGCCAATAGTTCCAGCAGCGCTGGCATTTCGGATAGGGGCTTCGGTCGGCGGCGGCCTGAAGGGCCGGACCTTTTTCGACCGTGACGCCGCTGACGATGCACAGCGAAGCGAAGGTCTGGGCGCCGAGCTGCTCCAGAAGCGCATACTCCTCTTCGGGCACGGTCAGGCGGACCCAGGCCTCCTGGTTGGAGCCGATGACCTGGTTTTTCCGCAGGGGCTCGAGGACGCGAAGGACCTCGTCGCGCAGGGCCAGAATTTTCTGCCATTTGGGTTCGTCGGCTTCCCAGGGAATCGACGCATCCGGCTGCGGCATCCCGGCCAGATGAACGCTGTCCAGCGGTTCGGATTTGAACGGGACGGCGGCCCAGGCCTCCTCGGCTGTATGAACCAGAATCGGCGCCAGCATCCGAATCAGGGCATCGAGGATTGCATACATCACGGTCTGTCCACTGCGCCGGCTGCGGCTGTCGGTTCCGTCGCAGTACATTCGGTCCTTCAGGACATCCATATAGATGCTGCTCATCTCGACGACGCAGAAGTTGTACAGGAGCGAAAAGACCCGATGAAACGCAAAATCTTCGTAGGCCTGCCGGACCTGGACGATCAGCTTCTGCAGGGCTTCCATCGCCCACTGGTCCAGCGGCAGCAGGTCGGGATACGGCACCGTCATCTTCGCCGGCTCGAAATCGTCCAGATTGCCCAGCAGATAGCGCAGGGTATTGCGAATCTTCCGGTAGGCCTCCTGCAGACGCCCGATGAGTTCATCGCTGCAGCGCATATCCTCCTGATAATTGACGCTGGCCACCCAGAGCCGCAGGATGTCGGCGCCGTACTTTTCGATTTCCTCCAGGGCGCTGACATAGTTGCCCGCGGATTTGGACTGCTTCATTCCTTTCTCATCGACGGTAAAGCCGTGCGTGAGGACCGTCTTGAACGGGGCTTTGCCGACCGCCCCCAGCGCCGGCAGCAGCGACAGCTGGAACCAGCCGCGGTGCTGATCGGACCCCTCCAGATACAAATCAACCGGAATGGGCCAGCCCGCCTTGACGGCGACGGAATGCCAGCTGCAGCCGGACTCAAACCACACATCAAAGATGTTTTCTTCCTTGTGCAGGTCGTCCCAGGAGAAGCCCTCCGGCAGCGGGAAGTCTTCGCCGAGGAGCTGGCGCGGGGAATCCGTAAACCAGCTGTCGGAGCCCTTTTGTCCGATGGTGCGGGCGACGGCCAGCACGGACTGGCGCGTCAGGAGCACCTTGCCCTGACTGTTGGTAAAGGCCGGAATCGGCAGTCCCCAGGCCCGCTGGCGGCTGATGCACCAGTCCGGACGCGTTTCGAGCATGCCGCGGATGCGCTTCTCGCCCCAGGCGGGAATCCAGCGGACCTGTCCGATCTGTTCGAGGGCCATCTGCCGCAGGGACTTGCCGAAGGCGGCGGCGGGCTTGTCCACGCTGATAAACCACTGCTCTGTGGCGCGGAAGATAACGGGCATCTTGCTGCGCCAGCAGTGCGGATAACTGTGAACGATTTTTTCTTCGTGCACCAGCAGGCCGATCTGACGGAGATGCTCGTTGACCACCGGGTCCACCTGCAGAACATTTTTGCCCGCCAGCCAGGCCGGCACGGTCTGATCATAGCAGCCGTCGTCCTGAACGGGAGAATAGACCGCCAGATTGTTGTTCAGTCCGGCCTGATAGTCCTCCTCGCCGTGGCCGGGGGCAATATGCACAATGCCGGTGCCGTCTTCCGTCGTCACAAACGTTTCATTGATGGCAAACCAGGCGTCTTTGTCCGTCGGATTTTTCTCCACAAAGGGATGGCGGTACCGCAGGCCCTGAAACTCACTGCCGAGCCGCGGGACGCTGACGGTATAGGTCCCCTCTGTCAAGCCCGCAGCGGCCACAACCGCCTCCAGACGGCTCTTGCAGACAATTGAGGCCCATTTGCGTCCGTTCTTTGTGTACGACAGACAGACATACTCCAGATGCGGATGCAGCGCCACTGCCAGATTGGCCGCCAGCGTCCAGGGCGTCGTCGTCCAAATCATAAAACAGACCGTGCTGTCTGCATCGGCCAGGCCCATCTGACGCACCCGAGCCGCCGACGGCTCCTCCAGCGGGAAATTGACGTAGATGCTCGGCGAGGCAATGTCCTTGTATTCCAGTTCCGCATCGGCCAGGGCCGTCTGACAGCCCACCGACCAATGGATGGGTTTGAGCTGCTTATACACCAGCCCGTTGCCGACCAGTTCCGCAAAGACTTCGAGAATCCCCTGCTCATACTGCGGCTTGAGGGTCAGATATGGGTTGGCGAAATCCCCGAAGACGCCCAACGACTGGAACTGCTTGGTTTGCAGCTTGACATACTTGCCGGCATATTTATGACACTGTCGGCGGATTTCGAGTTTGCTCATCGTGCGGGCGGCCTCGCCCAGTTCGGCCATCACCTTCACTTCAATCGGCAGACCGTGACAGTCCCAGCCGGGCACATAGGGACAGAGAAAGCCGCTCATCGTCTTGTACTTGACGACAAAGTCCTTGAGCACCTTGTTGATAACGTGTCCCATGTGGATATCGCCGTTGGCATACGGCGGGCCGTCATGGAGCACATACAAAGGCGCCCCCTGCCGGGCCTGGAGTATCTTGCCGTAGATGTCCTCTTGCTCCCAGGTCTTCCGCTGCTGCGGCTCGCGCTGCACGAGGTTGGCCTTCATCGCAAAACTCGTCTGCGGCAGATTTAACGTATGACGATACCCTGTTTTCTCTGTATCCGACATAATCGACCCTTAATTCAAAAGAAGGAACCAGTCTATCGTTTTATCCCCCTGCTGTCAAGAAAGACCGGCAAAACGACGAAAGGATGCGGTTTTTACAAAGGAACAAGGTATTTCTTGCCGTCAAGCCGGGTTTGGATTATAAAGGAAGCGCGGAAAGCCGGCAGCTGAACGGTTTTCAATCGTCCAAACCTGTTTCGGGAGGTATGCTTATGAAGCGAAGAGAATTTCTGGCGGCGGCTGGAATGACGACAGCGGCCGCCCTGGTCCGCCCTTCTTCCCTCTTCGGAGCTGCTGCTCCGACGCCTCGCAAAAAACGTCTGGTTCTGGTTGGAACCGGTGTACGAGGAATCTCGCTCTGGGGCAAATCGCTGGTCGAAAATCACAGCGACCGGCTGGAGTTTGTAGGGTTGTGCGACATCAATCCCGGGCGCGTAGCTTACGCCAAAACATACATCGGCGTCGATTGCCCCACCTTCACCGATTTTGAGCAGATGATGGACCAGACCAAGCCGGATACCGTGATTGTCACCACCGTGGACGGCACCCATCACGAGTTTATCGTCAAAGGCCTTGAAATGGGGGCGGAAGTCATCACGGAAAAGCCGATGACTATCGATGAGGACAAATGCCGCAAAATCCTCCAGGCGGAAAAACGAACCAAACGCAAAGTGCACGTCGGCTTCAATTACCGCTACGGAACACACTTTACAAAAATCAAGGAAGTTCTGGCAGCAGGCAAAATCGGCCGACTGACCTCCGTGGATTTCCACTGGTACCTGAACACCGACCACGGCGCGTCGTATTTCCGCCGCTGGCACGGCCTGCGCCGGTGCAGCGGAACCCTGCTTTTGCACAAGGCCACACATCATTTTGACCTGCTGAACTGGTGGATTGATTCAGACCCCATCGAAGTCCACGCCTTCGGGGCGCTGGACCATTACGGCCGCAACAACCCCTTCCGGCACACGCACTGTCGAACCTGCCCGCACAAGGACAAGTGCAAGTTTTACTGGGACATCACCAAAGACCAACACCTGATGAATCTCTACGTGGCCAATGAGAAATACGACGGCTATCTGCGGGATGCATGTCTGTGGCGTCCGGAAATTGACATCTTCGACAAAATGGCCGTGCAGATCAAATACGCCAACGGCGTGCAGGTGAGCTATTCGCTGACCACGTACTCGCCGTTTGAAGGCTGGCAGATTGCCTTTAACGGATTCGAAGGCCGGCTGGACAGCTGGGACGGAATTCCCTGGGAGAAGGGTCTGCAGATGCCCAGCCAGGAAGAGCTGCATGCGCTGGAGATGAAGCAGGACCTCCAGGAGGACCCAACCCAGTTTAATTCAATTATGGTTTCCCATAATTTCGGACCGGTGGAGCAAGTCAAAGTGCCCAAGATGTACGGCGGACACGGCGGCGGGGATGCACGCCTGCGCGAGCGGCTGTTTGTATCCCCGAATGCCCCGGACCCGCTGGGGCATTCGGCGGGCAGCCGGGACGGAGCGATGTCAATTCTGATTGGAATCGCCGCCCGAAAGAGCATCGACACCGGCAAGCCCGTGAAAATCAAAGACCTAACGGACTTGGAGCCGCAGGTCAAACGCATCCAGGCCGTCTAAGAAACGATAGATTCCCCCAAATTCAGAGGCGCTGCCCTGCCGAAACATCCGGCAGGCCGCAGCGCCTCTTTATCATTCTCCATTCCTCACCCGCCCCATGACTACATGTATTCCTGCATTCCGACTCTGTATCCCTGTCTTCCCCTGTCGCGTCGGAGCGAAGCGAAGACAGGTCGAACTTCGTGTTTCGGATTTTTCTCCCGCTGGCCGCCGGAAGCTGGCGACTGGCCTCTGGCTGCTGGAATCTGTGCAATCCGTGTAATCTTTGGTTATATACTTTATGCAATCCGTGTCCATCCGTGTAAATCCGTGGTGAAATAAAATCTGTGTAATCCGCGTAATCTGTGGTTATATACTTTGTGAAATCCGTGGTTCAAATCTGCGGTTGCTTTTTGCTCCTCTCTGTGGTATAATACCCCCAATGATAGAAGGAGGAACAAATGGGCCGCAAAACATCGAACATCTTCACCCGCCCACTGGCCGCATTTTCTTCCTTCTTAATTCTTCATTCTTCCTTTCCGAATCCGTGTCCATCCGTGGTTAAATTTCTTTCCCACCCGTGGTTCTATAATCTGTGTAATCTGCGTAATCCGTGGTTAAAGTATCTCTGGAATCCGCGTAATCCGTGGTTATATCTTTATGCAATCCGTGTTCATCCGTGTAAATCCGTGGTTATCTAATCTCTGTGTAATCCGTGAAATCTGTGGTTAAAAAAACTCTTTTCCATCTCGTTTGCAGCGCGTTTGCTGCACGTTTGCAGCGCGTTTGGGCGCGTTTCAATCAGTACTTTCCCTGATATTTTTCCGCCCAAAACCCCTTTTTTCGCTCAAAAACCAGCAAATCCGACCGTTCCCGATTTTTTCAATCGCGCCGTTTCCCAAATGCCGGCTGTCCAGGATACCCCGCAATCCCATTCCCAGTCCAAAAACACGATTTTTACATACTTCAGAAAAAAAGTCAGAAAAGAGGCCTGCCGGCGCTATTACTAAATAGGAGAATCTATGAACAGAGGAGAAACCGGATAGTGCAGGGCGGAAAACGGCTTATGAAAACCCGAAGGGCTTTTACGCTGATTGAGCTGCTGGTGGTTATTGCGATTATCGGTTTGCTGCTGGCGATTGTCCTGCCGGCACTGAAGGCGGCCAAACTTCAGGCGGAAGGGACAATTTGCCTGACCCACGTCAACGGCCTGTCCAAGGCCTGGACGGTCTATGCCTACGAGAACAACAATCGCATCGTCGGTTCCATGGTCGGCTCCATCCGGGACCCCTTCTTTTGCTGGGTGGCCTCCCCGCAGCGGCAGGACGGCACAACCGTCGCACCGGAAAACTCCACGGCCGAGGATGAGATACGGGGTATCGAAAAGGGCCTGCTCTTTCCCTATTCCGAAGGGGCTGAAATCTATCACTGCCCGTCCGACAAGCGGCACCTGCATCCCCCGACGACGGTCAACGGCACCGGTGTCGGCGGATACCGCAGCTATTCCCTCGCCGCAGGCGTGGGCCCCAACTCCTCCTCAGAAATCCAGTGGCAGGGCTATTACCCCCACCTGAAGACCTCCACCATCAAATCGCCCGGAGACAAATACATCCTCGTGGAGGAAGTGGACGGCCGCGGGATGAATGTCAATTCCTGGGTCATCAAGCCCCAGACGCCCAATACCTGGATCGACCCGATTTCGATTGCCCACCTGGGCCGGAGCATCCTCGGGTTTGCCGACGGACACGGAGAAAAACACCGCTGGGTGGACAAATCCACCCTCAAAATGGCCAAAGAACAGCGGGTCAATTTCAATGAGATTCCGGCCGGCGAAGGGACGGATTTGGCCTATATGATTCGCAACTTCCCCTTCGAGCGGTTCTATCCATAAAAACCCGTATTTCGCCCCTAATTCGGCTGGCCTTTTTCCTCAGGGGAGGAAGTTTTATACGGCTTGAGAGGAGCAGCGTCACCGAAGACCTGGTCCACCATCTCCGGTTTGCTGAGAAACTCCTGCAGCTGCGGCGTGCTGGCCGTCAGAATCAGCCGGTCATCAACCTTTTCATGCTTCAGCAGCGCCGGCTTTTCCTCGAGAAGCTTCTCCATCGCCTCCGGCATCATCGCCGCCAGCAGCAGATTCGGCTCCGTCGCCTCCACCAGATAGAAGGTATGGACGGGCTGGAGGTGGTACTCCTGCCAGCCGCCCAGGTCCGGCCGCTTCAATTCCTTGGGAGAGATATCCAGAAAGCGATGAGGCCCGATTTCAACCAGATAGGCCGTCATGTAGCTTCGCTTCTCGCTTTCCTCGACAATCGTCAGGTCATAACTGCTGGTGTTCGCCCGGCGGGTAAAGCACCACAGCTCTCCCTTTTCCGTCTGCCAGCAGCCGACCAGTTTGGGGTCAAAGACAACTGTATCGTCTGTGTACAGTTCGTGCAGAGACGGAACACAGCCGAGCCCGACTATGATTAGAATTGCCGTCAGAAACCATTGGGTCTTTTGCATGATTGTGTCTCCTTTTTGGACATTGTTGTTTCTCATTATGTTCTTGTCTCGGCCGAATAGCAAGAAGGTTTCATTGTGAAAAAGGTTTGCAAAAAGGGAACTTCACAGTCAAGATAGACGGCATGGTCAGTTTTCAGGAAAGCGAGCGGTTCGCCGAACAGCGGCGTCAGATGATTGAGCAGGACCTGAAAGGTCGGGATATCACCGACCTGCGGGTGCTGGAGGTAATGGGCCGTCTGCCGCGGGAGTGGTTTGTCAAGCCGGAGTATGCCGCGCAGGCGTATGCGGATTACCCGCTGGCCATCGGGCTGGGGCAGACCATCAGCCAGCCGTATATCGTGGCCCTGATGACGCAGTGTCTTCGGCTCAAAGGCGAAGAGACCGTGCTGGAAATCGGCACCGGTTCGGGCTATCAGACGGCCGTGCTGGCGCTGCTGTGCAGGAAGGTCTATACCATCGAGCGGTTCAGCGAGCTGTCGGCGCGGGCGCAGGCGGTCCTGGCCCGCCTGGGAATCGAAAATGTAGAGTTCTTTGTCGGAGACGGCAGCGCGGGCTGGCCGGATGAGAAGATGCGATTTGAGCGAATTCTCCTAACGGCGGCCATACCGTCGGTGCCGAAACCGCTGGAAAAGCAGCTGGCCGAAGGCGGGCTTCTGGTTGCACCGGTAGGAGAATCCTGGACCCAGACCCTGACGGTTTATCGGAAAGAAAAAGGCATCCTGCATCCTTCAAGCGTCTGCGGGTGCCGGTTTGTCAAACTCATCGGGCAGTACGGCTTTTGCGAACCCTGAAGATTTATTCTCCGGGCTCCTCTTCCAGCATCCAGGAGCGAGCAAAGAGACAGAAATCCTCCAAATCAACCCGGCCGTCGCCTTCGGGCTCAGGGGCTATATCTCCCCAGAGAGCGCTGCGGAAAAGCCACTGCTCGGCAAAAACGGCAATATCCAGCAAGTCAACAACTTCATCCCCCTCCGCGGGAGCCAGGTCACAAAGACCATTCCACTGCCCCGAAGAAGAATCCGTCAGCCAGGCAGAGGCCATTCTGGCCCAGTCGAGAAAATCGACAAAGCCGTCACCGCCGGCGGGAGCGATATCCGCCCTGCGCTTCTCTGCCAGCCATTCGTCCGCAAGGGTTTGCAGGTCTTCCGCTCCGATACCGGCCGGACACACAAAATCCGCCTTGGGATACAGATATCGGAAGGTCGGGTATTCTTCCCCAAGACTGCACAGACGCCAGATATGAACAAAATCCCATTCGGCTTCCAAATAGAAAGCGGGGTCCTGCATTTGGGCGGTCGTCAAACCGGTACCCCCTTCGCTGACAGATTGGCCGGAGGTCTGCATATCCCAAAAACTGCCGATAATATCGGTCATTCCATCCACATTCCGCCCAATCAATCCGCCAAGCCCGGAGCCGCCCGTCACCAAACCGACTGAGTAACAATTCGTAATCATACAAGAGCCGGGCTGAGAACCCCAGCAAACCCCCGCCAATCCGCCTGCATTTTCCTGGGCATTCACAGCGGCTGTTGAGTAAGAGTTCAGAAGATCCCCATCCATACTGCGTCCGACCAGCCCCCCTGCCTCACTGCCCTCCAAACCCAATAGCGGATCCGAACGAGTGCTGACTTCGCCCTCTGCAAAGGACTGCTCAATCCATCCATTCAGGGCATGTTCTCCGACCAGTCCGCCGACACAGAGAACACCATCGACCGAGGCATTCACACGGCAGCGGAGAATCTGCCCCAGATTAGAGCCGACCAAACCGCCTACATCAATCCATCCGGAAACCATCCCCTGAAACGAACAGTTCCAAAGTGTTCCTTCGATATTCCTACCGGCCAAACCGCCCGCTTCACCCTGTGCGGAAATCACTTCCGCTGCGGCAGCGGAACAATCAAAGATTGAAGCCTTATCGACGGCACCCGCCAAGGCTCCGGCCGCCCAATCCCCCGCTTCTACACGGCCGCCGACAAGATGACAACCAGAAAGGACTGAGCCGCTGCCGAGCAGCCCTGCCAGGACACCGCTGTCCAGGCCTGTGGAGGTGGAGACATTTCCGTTTTCGAGGCGGAGATTGCGGATCTGTCCTCCCAGAATGTACCCGAAAAGGCCGATGTAGATTTGCGGCATACCGTCATAGCGAAAGATGAAATTCGAAACAGCAAAGCCGTTTCCGTCCAAGACCCCTGTAAAGGGGAGCGGAGTTTCCCCGACAGCATATCGGCCGATGAGATTGAACTGAGCACCGTTATATTTGGACAAATCAATATCCGCCGTCAACTTGAAATGTTTATCCCAGTCCCAGGGATGAGCCCCGACGGCCTGCAGATGCAGATGATTGGAAATCAGATAAGGGCTGGACGGTGTGCCTGCTCCCCCGCCGTATCCATAAAACGTATGATTGCCGAAATGGATATCCTCCGCATTCGGCGCCGCAGCGGTGAGCACCACAGAGTACGTACAGGATGCCGTCGGCACGGTCTGCACCCACCCCCCCTTGATTTCTTCGGCAAGCCGGTACGTTCCCAGCCCCAAACCGGAGATTTGATACGTTCCATCCGCAAGCGTGAACGCATACGGCTCACCGGCATCCCAGCGGTCATTCGCGTTCATATCGACAAAAACCCGCCAGCCGGCCAACCCCGTTTCCTGGCCGTCGCGAACGGAATTGCCGTTGGCGTCGTGAAACACCGAACCGGAGATTCCCCCGATAAGCTGCTGCGTATTGCCGAAGTCGAAACCGGAATAGATGTGATTGGGTTCGGCAATCAGGCCAAAATTTTCCTGATGAGACGGACCGGGAAAAGTCTGCGTCCACCCGGCCTTGGGCACCTCCCGAATTATATAAATCGCCGGAGCAGGCAGGTTTTCAAAGACATACATACCGTTGGGGTCACTGGTGACGGCACTCGGCTCTCCGGCATCTTTTTGTCCGTTGTCATTCAGGTCCAGATAAATCTCCCAGCCGGGCATAGCCGGCTCACCTGCGTCCCAGATGCCGTCGGCGTTCAAGTCATTGAATTTGTATCCTTTAATGTCGCAGGTAATTTCCTCAATCGGCGGACCGCTGATAATCTGAAGATAAATCCCGGCCCAGGGATTCCCTCCAAACCAGAACGGCTTCCATACCTCCATAAAGGGGTCGTATTCCCACATCCGGTTTTCATTTCCGGCTCCGCCGGAGGCCAGGGCTGCATTCATCCCGAAGGATGTCTCCAGCGTAAAACCAAAGGAACCGGCCGGAAGGGTGAAACGGTCCTGTTCGGGCAGAACATAATCATATACCGCCATCTGACCGTCCGTAGTTGGAAGATTTTGAATAAGAATGGTTTTCAGATGCCCCCACATCTCATAATAGGTTTTGTTGAAATCATCGTAAAAATCGAGCCGAATCCAGTTGGAGGAAGAGTAATTGTTCAGGTACCCGATTCGGAGGGTTTTGACAAATCCGCCGGCAGAAATGCCGTAATCAAAAACGATAGGGTCCGGCGAAAAAACAAACCCTGAATAAGCCGTATTGCTGTAAATGACTTCATCGGCGCAAACAAGGGAATATCCTGACATCCAGCAAAACAAAATGATTAGAGCGCTATGCTTACCATGTTTCATCCTATCCTCCTTTGTCTCTTCGCTCACTCCTTTGAGACTGTCTTCAAAACAGGATTATTATACCCTATCAAACCGTCCAAAACAACGGAAAGACGCATTTTAATCAGACGCCCAAAAAAAGAGAAGGATTGTCGGATAATCACGTAAACCATTATTTCGCAGGCATTACAAGAAAGTCGGCAGGAAAAGTTTTGCAAAAAAAAGTTTTCTGGGTCATCATAAACAAAAACGAACTGTATCCAACGGTTTCATCAGCAGATTTGTACGGATAAGAACGTGTGAGTGAATCACCGGGGCAGAAAAATTCGCCGACTTTGTTAACGCCGGTTCAATACCTCAAGGGGGTCGGGCCGGCCCGGGCCGAAGCGCTGGCGGAACTGGGGGTCCATACAGCCGAGGACCTGCTGAATTATTTTCCGCGCGACTGGCGGTTTGCACCGGAGCCGACAAAAATCGCCGACCTCCGAAAGGGCCAAACCGTCTGCGTAATCGGGATTGTCGAGCAGACGGATTATCAGGCGCACCGGAAGATTCCGTTTTTTGAAGTGATGCTGGCGGACGAGACGGGGGTTTGCCGGATTGTGTGGTTTCACGGCAAATACCTGATCAACCAGATTGAGCCCGGTCAGCGTCTGGCGGCCATCGGGACGGTAAGCGAATACAAGCACCAGCTGCAGCTGACCAATCCGAGATTCCACATTCTGCGGGCGGATGAGCCGCAGGATATCGAGGCCTTCAGCGGTCCCGTGTATCCGGCCAGCGCCAAACTTCCTTCCTGGCAGATTAAGAAAATCATTCAATCCTCCCTCGACGTCCTCTGTGAACAGCTGCCGGAGTTTTATCCGCAGGAGTTTCTGAAAAAGAATGACTTCTGCGGACGGGCGGAGGCCTATCGGCAGATTCATCGGCCGGAAAACGAAGCACAGGTGCATCAGGCCCTGCGGCGGCTCAAATACGATGAGCTGTTTCTGATGCAGCTGGGACTGGCCGTTCGAAGACATCAGATGGAGCATCAGTGCCGCGCCTTTCCGATGGTCTGGACGGAGGAGATTGACCGGCGGATTCGGCAGCGGTTTCCGTTTCTTCTGACGGAAGATCAGGAGACGGTCATCCGGGAAATCGTGCAGGATATGAGCCGCACCGTTCCGATGAACCGGCTGCTGCAGGGGGATGTCGGCTCCGGCAAAACCGTTGCGGCCCTCTATGCGGCACTGCTGGCGGTCGCCAACCGCAAGCAGGCGGCAATGATGGCGCCGACGGAGATTCTGGCCCGGCAGCACGCCGAGAGTATCGAACGGTATCTGAAAGGCAGCCGGGTCCGACGAGCACTTCTGGTTGGGGGAATGCCGCCGGCGGAACGAGCCCGCATTGCCGACGAACTTCGAAGCGGACAGATTGACATCGTAGTGGGCACCGTCGCCCTGCTGGAGGAGGATATTGCGTTTGCGGATTTGGGGCTGGCGGTGATTGATGAGCAGCACAAGTTCGGTGTGCATCAGCGGGCGCAGCTGCGCAAAGGGGCTGCGCCGCATTGTCTGGTGATGACGGCCACCCCCATCCCCCGGACGCTGGCGATGACGGTCTTCGGCGATCTGGATGTGTCGGTGATTCGGCATCGTCCGCCCGGACGCGGGGAAGTGATTACGCGATGGGTGCCGCCGGACAAACGCCGCGAAGCGATGGAGTTTCTGCGCCGGCAGATTCAGGCGGGCCGGCAGGCCTATTTTGTGTATCCCCGCATCGAAGGTGAAAACGGCCCGGAGGAAAACGGCCGGCGAAAAGCCGCGGCGGAGGAATACCATCTTTTGTCCAAAACCGTTTTTCCGGAATTTCGGGCGGGGCTTCTTCACGGACAAATGCCGGTTGAAGAAAAAAAGCAGATTATGGCGGAGTTTCGGGCGGGACGGATTCAGATTCTGGTCAGCACGGTGGTGATTGAAGTGGGTGTGGATGTGCCGAATGCAACGCTGATGGTGATTGAGAATGCCGAGCGGTTCGGGCTGGCCCAGCTGCATCAGCTGCGCGGCCGAATCGGACGCGGGCAGAACCGCTCGTATTGTCTGCTGTTTTCCGAAACGGACAATCCGGAGGCCCGGCAGCGTCTGGAGGTGCTGACGCGTACCTGCGACGGCTTTGAGATAGCCGAGGAAGACCTGCGTCTTCGAGGGCCGGGCGAATTGTTCAGTACCCGCCAGCACGGCCTGCCGGATTTGAAAATTGCCAATATTGTCGAGGATTTTGACCTGCTGACGTTTGCCCGCAAGAATGCCTTTGAACTGATTCGACAAGACCCCTGTCTGACTCGACCGGAGCATGCGGCCTTGCGCAAAGCCCTGATTGAACGGTTTGGAGCAGCACTGGGGCTGGCGGATATCGGCTGAAAAAAAACTGGAAAAAATCTTTCGGAAACGGTAAGTAGTCCGAAATATGAAGATCCACTACAAAAATGCCGCTCTGGAGCGTCTTGTCATTGCTGCCAATGGTCTTGCGGCCGCTTCGGCAGCAGGAACTTTTGTTTTGCTCTATGGGTTTGACCGGGTGCTTTTGCCGACGGCTGTGCTCTATGCAGCCCAGTTTATCTCTCTGCTGATTTTTCTGGCCGAAAAAGCGGTTCGCTTTGCAAATGCGGAATCCCGCAGAGAGTTTTTGAAATACAACTGGTTTGAGATACCGCTTCTATCGATTCTACTGCTTTCCGTGGCCGGTGCAGGGCACTGGTTTTCTCCGGACAGTTCCAGTCTGGCCATTTTAATAGCCATTGATACCTATCTGGTGCTTCAGGTGATTGTCAAAGTGTGCCGGACAATGGTCGCTGTAGCAGCCACGGGCAAAAATCCTCCGCGCGCACTGGCCGGCTTGTTTGTCATTTTGATTGCGGCCGGTTCCGGTCTGCTGATGCTGCCTCGCTCGAACAATGTGGAACATTTATCGTTTACAGATGCCGTATTTACTGCCGCCAGTGCCACATGCGTAACCGGTCTGGTTGTCAAGGATACCGGTTCAGATTTTACACCGATGGGACAGGTCATTATTCTGACATTGATCCAGCTGGGCGGTCTGGGAATTGTCACCTTCGGGGCGGTGATGGCGCTGATTTTGGGGCAGGCGCTGAGTGTCCAGGAATCGGCGGCAATGCAGGACCTGCTGAATACCCAGACCCTCAGCCGCATTGTTCGGATGATTGCCTTTATCTTCCTGACCACCCTGCTGATTGAAGCCGTCGGGGCTCTGGTTCTCTATCCAATGTGGAAGCCGATGGACGGGCGCTTTTCCACGCCGGAGGGTCGATGGTTCTGCAGCATTTTCCATTCCGTCAGCGCTTTCTGCAATGCAGGGTTCAGTCTGTTCTCGGATAATCTGTCGGGTTACCGGTCGTCTCCGCAGGTTTATCTGGTGATTGCACCGCTGATTGTTGTGGGAGGGTTGGGATTCAGCGTGCTGTACAATCTGCTGACGGCAGCGCAGGACGTTCTGGTTCGATTCTTTCACAGACGAATGCATCCGGGCCTGATTTTTGCCGCCCGCTCACCGGTGCGGCTGCAGCTTCAGACCAAGATTGTACTGACTGTCAGTGCTTTGCTGATTGTCGGAGGGACGGGAGCATTGCTGCTGTTTGAATCCTGCCGGCCGGAAGGCCCCTATAAGGGCGACATCCTGACGGCCTTTTTTCATTCCGTTTCCGCCCGAACCGCCGGCTTCAATACGGTGGACATCGCCTCTCTTTCGGAGGCCTCTCGGTTTATCCTGATTGTGCTGATGTTTATCGGCGGCTCGCCCGGCTCCACGGCCGGCGGCATCAAGACCGTCACTTTTGCCGTCGTGGTGATGATTGCCTGGGCGTCGTTCCGCAAACGGCGGGATGTGGAGATGTTTCGCCGGTCGATTCGGCTTTTGATTGTAGGCCGTGCGGTAACTGTGGTTTTTCTGTTCGGGCTGACGCTGCTGACGGCAACGCTGGGGCTGGCAATTACCGAACGTCACAGCCATTTTGCCTTTCTGGATTTGCTGTTCGAGGCGGCCTCAGCCCTGGCGACCGTGGGGCTGAGCACGGGGATTACGCCGTCTTTGACAGCCGCCGGCAAATGGATTATCATATTCACGATGCTGATCGGGCGGCTGGGACCGCTGACGCTTCTGGCGGGGCTGACGCACGAAATCAAGCCGGCCGGCTTTGACTATCCGTCGGAGCCGGTTGTAGTAGGTTAACCGAGGAGATCTTATGAAACGGTTTGCAGTCATCGGACTGGGACGGTTCGGGAAAAAACTGGCAATTGCTCTGGCCATGAGCGGAGCAGAGGTGATTGCCATCGACCGAGAGCGGGAGATTATCGAAGACATCCGCGATCAGGTCAGCCATGCCGTGCGTCTGGACAGCACAGATATGGAAGCCCTCCGCGCGCAGGGCGTAGACAAAGTCGATGTCGCCATTGTCGGAATGGGCGAGCGGGGCCGGGCTTTTGAATCAGCAATTCTGACGGTCGTCAACCTCCGGCAGCTGGGCGTTCCGAAGATTTATGCGCGGGCGGCGGACCTGACGGCCGGCGAGGTCTTCAGTGCGGTGGGAGCCACCGAGGTCATTTATCCGGAAATTGAAACGGCCCAGCGATGGGCATACAAGCTGATTGCCCCGCACATTGATGAAAAAATCGACTTTGCACCGGGCTACAGTCTGGCGCGAGTGAAAGCAGCTGACAGTTTCCACGGCAAGACCGTCCGCGAGCTCCAGCTTCGCCAGCGGTATAATGTCAATCTGGTGGCCATCAAACGCGAAAGCGGTCCGCACGCCGAAGAGGAGGACAGCATCATCAACGTCCCTATGCCCGATACCGTGATTTATGCCGGCGATATCCTGATGGTGGCCGGCACGGACAGAGACCTGGCCAAACTTCCGCAGGAATAAAACGTGGATTCGGATATTCGCCGCATCCTGTATGTCTCAGACCTGGACGGCACGCTGCTGCGCAATGACGGAACACTTTCGGAAACCAGCCGCCGCCGGCTGTGCGAACTGCTGGAGGCGGGGGTAAACTTTACCGTCGCCAGCGCCCGCACCTGGAGCGAGATTGTGCCGCTGCTGAAAGGGGTGCCGCTGCGTCTGCCGGTGATTGCCGTCAACGGGGCGTTTTTGTCGGATTTTGCCACCGGCCGGGCTCTGCAGGTCAAAGCCATTGAAAAAAATCTGGCCGAAGCGGTGTATGAAGAAATTCGCCGAACCGGGCTGGCTCCGTTTATCTGCGGATATGACGGACATTCAGACAAATTGTATTATCAGGATCTTCTGAATGAACAGATGCGCTGGTTTCATGGGGTACTGATGGAGCACAGTCGGGCCCGCCTGTGCCGGGTGGAACCGCTGGAAAAGGTGCTTTCGCTTCAAGTAGTCTCGTTTGCGGTGATGGGGGAAGACCGGCTGGTCGAACGGCTGGCCCGGTATCTGGAGGAACAGTACGGCCCGCGGCTCGAATGCTTTCATTTTCAAAATCCCTACTCCAACGGTCATTGGTGGCTGACGATTCACGACGCCGCCGCCTGTAAATCCAAGGCCGTAGCAGAGCTGGCCCGAATGTACGGATTTGCGATGGACAATGTCGTGGTGTTCGGCGACCATATCAATGATATACAGATGTTCCGCACGGCCGGCCGGGCCGTCGCCGTGGCCAATGCACACGAATCCCTGAAACTTTATGCCGATGAAATCATCGCCTCCAACGAAGAAGATGCTGTTGTAGATTATATCAGTCGAACCCTTTCATTGATTCCATAACCCGCTGTTCGGGGAAAAAGGGTGGTTATCCGACGTTGTCCATCCTTTTCAATGAATCCCTTTCTCCTCGGCTCAAACACTCTTTTCAGCGGCCCGTTGCATTTTTTCTGCTTTTTATAGGACGCCGATTTTCCTTTCCGCAAAAATTGCTGTTTTTCGCAAAAAAAAGGTTTATCGCTCTCCTTTTTTCTCCGAAATCGCACGCAAGGAGTCTCTCCAAACAGAACAGCAGGCAGATGAGGGCCCTTTTATGAAGCAGACAGCAATCGCGTTGTTTCATATGGGATTAATGGTTTTTTTTGTCCGGATTTCTTTCGGAAAGACTTTGCCGGACAGCAGTGCCTCCTCCCTGAATCCCGCCGCCGAAGCTCAGACTAACGCCCCGGACTTATTCGAAATGTCTCTGGAAGAACTGATGAACGTGGAAATCAGCACGGCTTCATTGACCGAGACTACCAAACGCAAAATGCCGATGACGATGACGGTCATCACGCGTCAGCAGATTCTCCAGTCCGGAGCACGAAGTCTGATCGAGCTGCTGGAAATCTACGTGCCGAACTTTCAGTGGGTGTTTACCGGCACCAAGCCGCGGCATATGGGGCTGCGCGGCATTTTAGGCAAAGATGATAAATATTTGCTGCTGGTTAACGGACGGCAGATGAATGAAAAAACGGATTTTGGTGTGTACAGTGAGCGGGACCTGCCGATGCTCCGTGATATTCAGCGGATTGAGGTCATTCGCGGTCCCGGTTCGGCCCTGTACGGAGCCGGTGCCCTGTCGATGGTTATCAATTTGATCGTCGATGACCCGAAAACATTTCAGGGAACAGAAGCGGCATTTCGGTCTGGAATGATTGAAGAATACTATTCCGGAGAAGTGAAATGGGGACGAATGTTTTCGGAAGATGAAGGACTGTTGGTGTATGCCGGCGGCTCCCTGTATCCCGGCGCCGAACCCTCCAAGTCACCGCTGCGGTACCTTTGCGGACCGGGCGCGTACAAGGAAGGCGGCCCCTCCGGCTGGTGGGGAACTCCCAATCAGCCGGGCTATCAGCTGGGAGTAGATGAATATTACCACAACCCGGATTTCATGAAAAACTACAATGAGGCCTATCGAGGAAGGCCGCGAGCGAAGCTGCATGCCCATTATACACTGGGGGAACTGAATATCTGGGCACGCTTCACCCAGGGCGGGGAATATGTCGACCAGTGCGAATTTCGTCCGCTCGAGGGCGGCTGGCCGCAGCGGGATATCGCCTTCGGCGTCGGCTATATGCAGAGCACATTCACTGCTGAATACACACAGGAACTGACGGAGGATTTTTCGCTGCACTATCGGTTCAGTTATGACCGCACGCAGTTTGAATCGACGCCGTATGGGCTGGCCCGGGAAGTACTGTATCGGGAGGATGAATACCAGGGCCGTATTTTAGCTAATTGGAACCTGAATGAACAGCACAAACTGGCCTTCGGAACAGAATGGAGCCATGAAGAATTCGGCCTGACTCCGGACGGAGAGGAAACCACTCTGAATTACATTATGGGCGATAAAAAACCGATGCCGCGATGGAACACGGACATGGTCTCTCTGATTGGGGAGTATCAATGGGGGCTCAGTGAAGACCTGACGGCCTTTTTCAGCGGGCGCCTGGATGACCATACATTTGTTGAACCGATGTTCTCTCCCAAGGCGACTTTCGTTTATACCGCAAATCCCAAAGATACCGTCAAGCTGATCCTTTCTCGCGCCTCGCGGACGGATGTGGCGGAGAATATGAAGCGGAATCAGCTTGCCGGCAAGTCTGAAAGCGATTACGAAACCCTGAATGCCCTGGAACTGCGGCTGGAGCGTGAACACAGCCGGCATCTTTGGCTTGGGGCCAGTCTGTTTATGCATAGTCACAATCTGGTCAGCTACTCATCCAGCCTGGGCGGAACCGGCCCGGTCGCCACGCTTAAATCCTCCGGTGCAGAGCTGGAAGGAAAGTATAAGCCGAACGACAAACTCGAATTATCTTTCTCCCATGCCTATACAAAACTGGACCATGCGGCACTGGCGGACAAAATTACCTCGATTGAAGAGACTGCGGCACCGCTGGGATATGGAAACAACTTTGCCAACTGGTCCAATCATGAGACGAAACTGCGTCTGACGTGGCGATTCGAGGACAAGTGGCTGCTGAACAGTTCAGCGATTGTATATTGGGGCTGGCCCGGCGCCAAAGACTACGCCCGGCAGTTTGCCTGGAGCCCCGCCCGGTTTGACCAGAAAAACGGGCTGGAATCGTTCGAGCCCAGCTGGTTCTGGAACATGGGTCTGGAGTACCAATACAGCGCCAACACCACGTTCCGTCTGGATGCCTACAACATTCTGGGCTGGTTTGATAAAGACTTAGGCAAGCGCAAGTTCGGTTTTACCAACGACTTCCCGGGGATGTACCGCATTCAGCCGGCTGCGCTGGGGCTTCAGGTTATCCACACTTTCTGAACATCAGGCGGGCTGTTCTCAAAGAGAGCTTTCCTCCGCTGACCTTTTCGGATAGAATCTTTGCGAGGAGGCAAATCCTTTTTGGCAAAATCCGAATGGCTCAAAAAAGAAACAATTTTATTCGTTTTTTGGGATATGTGCGGCCGTACAGCGGATACTTGGTGCTGGCAGTGCTGGGCGGTATCGTCAAATTTACAGTGCCGCTGCTGACCCCGCAGGTGACACGCTATCTGGTGGATCAGGTGTTCTTAAACGCAACCCTGCCTTCAGAAGAAAAAATGCGGCAGCTGCTGCTGTGCACCGGGGCGATGGCCGCCGTGTACCTGTTTCTTTATGCGCCGTTTGTGTACATCCGGCATATCTACGCGGACAAGGCCAGTCACCGGGCCGTGTTTCATCTGCGGTATGAACTGTACTGGCGAATCCTGCGGCTGTCGGCTTCGTTTTTCAGTCGGCACCGCAGCGGGGAAATCGTCTCCCGCCTTATCAGCGACATCGCTCTGGCTCAAAATCTGGTCGGTACAGCTCTGACCAATACCTGGATGGACGCCGCTGCCCTGATTGCCATCCTCTTTTTTGTCTTTCGAATCGACATGCCGACGGCTCTGGCGGCCCTGGCGACCTATCCGGTTTATCTGTTCTTTTTCCGCCGTTTCAGCACCAGCATTCGCGCCGCAACCATGCGGATTCAGGATGAACTGGCGACAATGGCCGGCGATGTGAGCGAGCGGATTTCCGCCACCGCCGTTATTCACGCTTTCGGTCGAGAAAAAACGGAAAAACGGCGATTCCGCCGACAATCCGAGAAGCTCTTTTCCATCAATATGCAGCGGATTCTGATGCAGGGACTCAATCAGGCCGTTACCGGCACGCTGATTGGGCTGGCTCCGCTCGTGGTGATTGCCTTCGGGGGAATGCGCGTGCTCAAGGGGGCAATGACGGTGGGCGATCTGGTGGCGCTGATGATGTATCTGGGGCCGCTGTATCTGCCGATGCAGCGGTTTTCCGAGCTGAATGTGGTGATGGCCAACGCCTTGGCGGCGCTGGACCGCATCTTTCAGATTATGGATGAGCAGCCCGACATCCGCAGCCGTCCGGACGCCGTGGACCTGCCTTCGGTTCAGGGCCGCGTGGAATTCGAGCACGTTTGGTTCGGCTATCAGCCGGACCGGCCCGTTCTGCAGGATATCCATTTTACTGTGGAGCCGGGCAGCCGGATTGCTCTGGTCGGCCCCAGCGGGTCGGGCAAAAGCACCCTCGTTAGTCTGATTCCGCGGTTTTACGATGTGCAGTCCGGCGCCGTGCGGATTGACGGCATTGATGTGCGGGACCTGAAGGTGTCCTCTTTGCGGAAAGCCGTCGGAATGGTGCTGCAGGAACCGATGCTTTTCAGCGGCACGATTCGGGAAAATATTCTTTACGGCAATCCTTCCGCCTCAGACCAGGAGGTGATTGAAGCGGCCAAAGCCGCTCACGCGCTGGAATTCATTCAGGCCCTTCCGGCGGGGTTTGATACGGAAGTCGGTGAGCGGGGGCTGATGCTTTCCGGCGGACAAAAACAGCGGATTACCATTGCCCGGGCGTTCTTAAAGAATCCGCCCATTCTGATTTTTGATGAAGCGACCAGCTCGCTGGATTCAGAATCAGAGTACTGGATTCAGCAGGCCATGCAGAATCTGATTCGCGGACGAACGACGTTTATTATTGCTCACCGTCTGGCTACCGTCATCCACGCCGACTGGATTCTTGTCCTTCAAAACGGACGAATTGTCGAACAGGGAACCCACCTGCAGTTGGTAAGCCAGAACGGAATTTATCGGGATTTCTTCCGCCGACAGATGCAGTCTGCCCAGCTGGATTTGCTGGTCGATTCCCCATTTTTGAATTCAGATATCTCTTGATTTTACATCCGCCTTGTGTATAGTTGACTGAAAAGGACGGCAGGAAACATCTCTGGTTCATCCAAAATACCGCCCTCGGAGCTGTGCAAAGAGCGCTTGGTTTTTCTTGAAAAAAGGGAGGGTAGAACAATGTCTGGGAAATATATATTTCCGGTCTTTATTCTTTTGTATGTCTCAGCTTCCTCGTTTGGCAGTGACGGCGATAAACTCTGGTATTTCGGCGGCGTCCCGATTACGGTCAACGGCACCACCGCATCCCGTTTCGACATTGCCTCGGACCAGGACGGCGGGATTTATTTCGCCTGGGAAGCCGATATCGGCTATCAGGTTCTCCTGCAGCGGGTCGATTATACCGGACAAACCAGCGGGGGATTTCCGATTCCCGGTCCGGCATGGCTTTCAGAAGTGGTTCTTTCATCCGGATTGGACAATCAGAATCCGGATGTGATATCCGACGGCACCGGCGGGGCGATTGTCGTCTGGGTGGAGAAAATCAGCGATACGCCCATCAAAACGTGGGTGTATAAGGCCCAGCGCGTCAACCAGCTGGGCACAAAACTGTGGCCCTCCGCGACCGTGTTAACCAGTTCGTATCTGGACGGCGGCTCAAGCCAGCCCAAACCGATTTTGGTCGGCGATGGAGCTGGCGGTGCGTATGCCGCCCTGCAGTGCAGTGCCGTGTACCGTCTGGTGCATTTTAACAGCAGCGGTGTGCTGACAGGCGGCGTGGACGGGCTGAATCTGGGCTTTAAGCCGGGTGATGCCGTCTCTGACGGAGCGGGCGGTGTGATTGTCGCCGGACTGAACGGCCTGCAGGTTGTCGCCCGGCGAGCAGCCGTCAGCGGCGGTTCCGTCGTGCCGCTCTGGGGGACCGCCGTCACGATAGGAAACACCACCAACGCAATTACGGAAATTCATGCCGCTGCCGACGGACAGGGCGGAGCGATTGTCTGCTGGAATACGAGCGATAATGTGCGGATTCAGCGGGTCAACTGCGCCGGCACAGTGCTTTGGGCGGCGGGCGGACTGGAGCTGGTCTCGGCGTCGGCGGTGGGCGGAAGCGCCTGGACCTACGGCATCAGCTCTGACGTCTGCAGCAATGGAGCCGAAGGGGCCTATGCGGTCTGGACGGACTGGCGAAACGAGCCGGCTATGGGCGGCAACAGTGATATTTATGCCCAGCATATCGACCGCGACGGCAATATCCAATGGGCCCTTTACGGCATCCGCATCAACAATCTGACGCCCGGCTCACAGCGAAATCCTGTGGTTTGTGCCGACACAACAGGCGGGATGATTGCCGCCTGGCAGGACTACTGGGGCTTAAGTTATAACATTCGAGCCTGCCGGGTGAATGCAGCCGGAGGGCTGATGTGGTCCAGCTGGGTGATTGATGATGATGTGTATCCGTCCAGCCCGGGCGCTCATCAGAAATACCCGAAAATCCTCTTCGCCAAGGACGGCCCAGCGCCTTTCGGAGCCGTTGTCGCCTGGAACGATGAGCGGGCGGCCCTCGCCAATTACTGCCAGAAGATGGAAATCAATACAGTCCAGCTGCCCCTGGCTCCGTCCAATCTGACGGCGGCCATCACCTCCCCGCAGATTCATCTGCAGTGGAAAGACAACTCCGCCAATGAAGAAGGCTTTGAAATTGAATACAAAAAGTGGTCCTATTTTTCCGCCGAACCGTCTTCCTGGACGATCCTGGACAGTGTCGGAGCAAATGTGATGTCGTACCAGATGAACGAAATTCTGTTCTTTAACTATTACTACAAATTCCGGGTGCGCGCCTTTAACAGTCAGGGAACTTCCGACTACTCCAACACAGCCACCGTCCTGAACGGATTCTTTCTGTATTCGATAACCGTCACGCAGCCCAACGGCGGTGAGGGCTGGCCGGCGGGCGCAGCACGGGAAATCACCTGGAACTCGTGGGGCACCATTCCCTTCGTACGGATTGATTATTCACTGGACGGCGGCAGCCACTGGGTGGACCCGCCGATTGCATTGTCCACCGCCAACGACGGTTCCTTCCTGTGGACGGTGCCGAATACCCCCAGCGACAACTGCCTCATCCGCATTCAGGATGCCTCCGACGGCAACCCGTACGACGTAAGCGACCAGCCGTTTCGGATTACGCCGGCCCGGCCGGATTTGGTGATGGAATCCTTTGTCTGTCAGCAGCAGGAAACCGCCGTTCAGGATCAGGTGCTGACGTTTCAGTGCGTTGTGCGGAATGTCGGGTCCCAAAGTGCCGGCAGTTTCTATCTGGATTTCTATCCCAACCGCTCCAGCCCGCCGGGGTCCAATGAATACGGAGCGCTTTATGCATATGTTCCGGCGCTGGCGGTGAATGAAACCTATACCTGGAATTTCACTTATACTTATCCGATTCCGGGCGTACAGTCGATTTACCTGCAGGCGGATACGGACCGGCAGGTTTTGGAGGCCGATGAGAACAACAACATCCGGGGACCTCATTCCCTGACGGTGTATGAATTTGAACGGAAAGAAGAAACCTACAATGCTCAGGGCTGGTTCGGCGGCGATGACCGACCGGCCTGGACACCTCGAAATGTCGGTTGCGGACAAAGCATCGTCCTGCCCCGCAGTGCCCAAGTTGCCTATGCGGGTTTCCAATTCACCGACCGGTTCGACTATGTCTATAATCCGACCGGTACAGGCCATGCCGTCACGCTGGTGCTGGATATACGGGCCGCAGACGGGACGATCATCAAAACAGTGACAAAAGACGTCCCCGCCTCGTTTAACGGCGGATGGGTCTTCTTCCCGGTCAACATGGATTTGTGGGGACAGAAGACCTATATTTTCACCTCATATGTCCAGGACGGACATCTGAACAATCTGTCCTCTTCGATCGCCGCCCGCACGGATAACCCCTGGCCGGACAGTCAGGGGTATTCGCTGAGCAGCTCCACGGCACCTTATGATATGAAAACCTGGAGCTTATGGACCGCCACCACGTGGGATTACAATTTCCGAATTGCCGGGTTTTATACGGATTTGAGTCCTTCCGATTTAGTCCGTGATTATCGGGTGAATCTGGAGGATTTTGCCCGTCTGGCCCAGGCCTGGCTCCGCACGGACTGCACACTGCCCGGCTGGTGCGGCCTGACGGATTTGAATTATTCAGGGCGGATTGACCTGACGGATTTGGAGGACTGGACGGACGACTGGCTGTGGGAAGGATACGGGGCGCTCGACCGGACCGCTGTTGCGGCGATGGACGCCCAGCTGTCTTCAACAGCAATCAGCGGTTCGGACGGAAGCCAATTCTGGCCCGGGACATATTTTGCCTATATCACCAACAGCGGCCGATACGGCAAGTTTATTGTGGAAAAGTATGAACCGGCGGTCAATCATCGGCTGACCATCGGCTGGACGACGTACAATGCCGACGGGACAATCTATTCCACCGGCACAGGGCTTGTGATTCGCGGCACCTACACATGCGATTTGGATATCGGCCTGGAGAGCGGCGCGGGCGAGGACTGGCAGTGGGCGATGCACACCTCCACAACCCGCTCGCTGATTCCGCGCAACGGCGCCCGATTCAGACTGATGTACCGCGCCCCCGGTCCGTAAGAATTCTTACCTATAGAAACCGATTTTGATCAATCCGTGCCGTCCGGAGGATGCGGCAGGAGTGTCTGCAATTGGCCAAGCAATTCAGGTATGCGATGCTGAACAACGTTCCAAATACGCTCCGTCAAAACCTCTCCATACTCATGAGCCAAAATATTTCGTTGGGCGATAATCAATTTCCAGGGGGGGCGTTCTTTGCTTGAGAGAATCAGAAATATTTCCGGCTGCTTCTCCTAAAATAAGAATCTGGTCTTTCCACAGCAGACCGGAGCATTTTGTCGTTTTCAAAATCCTGAAAGGTTTTATGGGAGGCAAAATCCAAAATATCGCGACAGGCCTGAATCATATCCCACAAAAAAGCGCCGTCTCGATTTTAGGCCGCATAAATGACCTCCGGCTGACCGAATATCTGTTTTTTTCGAAACGGATTTCTGACGGCGGCTTTTTCGACCAAATCAACCGGACGGCCGAAAAGTTCCTCGAGCGATTCCTTCAGTTGTGCCAAATCAAATAAGTCTATGCGGGCTTGCGGGTCGAAGATAACCAGAATATCAATGTCGCTGTCCGGACGGAAATTCTGCCGAAGGACTGAACCGAACAGAGCCATTTCGCGGACGTGAAACTGTCGGCATATTCTTGAAATCGATTCAGTCGGTAAGGAGATCGCAACCATACTTTTCCTCTTTAAACACAGTTTGATTTTACCCCGGTAAAAACGGAAGGTTAATTACGGTTTTTGCACGTCCGCACGGCGGTATTTTCGGAGGGCCTCGAGAAAGGCCTGCATATCCGCCGGCAGCGGGGCCTCGAATGTCATCGGTTCGCCTGTGGCCGGGTGCGTCAGTTCCAGTCTCCAGGCGTGGAGGGCCGTGCGGGCCATCAGCGGGCTTTCCGGTGCCGGCTGGCGGTCTTCAATCTGCCAGGGATAGACGACCTTGCCGCCGTAGAGGTCGTCGGCCACGATGGGGTGCTTCATCCAGGACAGATGCACGCGAATCTGATGGGTGCGGCCGGTTTTCAAGTCGAGCTTGAGCAGACTGTACCCGCGAAAGGCCTCCAGCACTTCGTAGATTGTTACCGCTTCTTTGCCGATGTCCGGGCGAATGGCAAACTTCTCCCGGATAAACGGATGCACACCGAGCGGCTGGTTGATGCAGTCAGCCCGCAGGGCCGGCGTGCCGTGCACAATGGCCAAGTAGGTCTTTCGGGTCCTGCGGTCGGCGAACTGGCGGGACAGTTTCCAGTGGGACGTGTCGTCTTTGGCCACAACCAGGACGCCGGTGGTGTTGCGGTCAAGCCGATGGACGATGCCCGGCCGCCAGTCATCGCTGCCTTTGGAGAGTTTCTGATAGTGATAGACCAGAGCGTTAACAAGTGTGCCGTGTTTGTAGCCGCGGGCGGGATGGACAATCAGGTCGGCCTGCTTGTTAATCACAATCAGATAATCATCCTCGTACAGCACATCCAGCGGAATATTCTCCGGAATCAGTTCACGGATGGGACGCGGCGGCAGAATCAAATCGATTTCATCGCCGGCTCGGAGCTGATAGCTGGGTTTGGCGGGCCGGCCGTTGACATTGACGCCCTGCTCTTTGATGAGTTTCTGCAGGCGGGTGCGGCTGAAATGGCTGAATCGGCCGCACAGATACTTATCCAGCCGGCGAAACTTCAGATTGGAGCCCACGCGAAAACGCAGGCGCTCCCCGGCCAGCTCTTCCATTTCATCCGACAGTTCGGATAACTCGTCTGTTTCCGGTTCGGCCCCGTTTTCCGAAAGAGGATATTCCTCATCCATCGTCATACGGCTACTGGGCGGCTGATTCAGCCGGAGGAGCCGGCACCAGAGACGGCTGGGCGGCGGGGGCGGCCTGCTGCTCTTCAGGAGTAGTGGAAGAGGATTCCTTTTCCTGAGGAGGGGCCGGAGCAAACACGACTTTTACCGAATTGTCCTGCAGCTGGTCCAACCGCTGCCGGGCTTGTTCGGTAACCGATGTTCCCTGATAGGCCGCATTCTGCATAATTCGGGTATAAATGTCGCGGGCCTGTTCGTACTGGCCGCTTTCTTCCGCACAAAGTCCCAGCTGAAGCTCCGCCAGCCCTTTGAGAGTCGGAGACTGAGCCAGCGCGAGGGCCTGCTGACAGGCCTCCTGAGCTTTGGCCAGTCTGGAGGAAACCTCCTCGGGGCTCAAATCCGCCTGCAGGTGCAGAGCGGAACGGAGCAGTTTGGCCTCTTCAATGCGTGCCAGAGCCGCCAGGTCTTCCTGCGGAGCCGTCTGAGATGCGGTCCTCAATTCTTCCGCTGCCGAATCAAGCAAAGAGGCCGGCTGAACTCCTTCCGTCTGACGGGTCGCCTTCGTAATGGCCTCCCGTGCGGTCTGAATTCGGGAAACCATGGCGGCCTGCTGAGCCCGACGGCTTTCCTGACGCCAGTGCTTCCAAAGAGGAATAACAATCAGGGCCGTCAATATCAGACAAACCCCGATAATCTGGTTGGAATACTTCCGCACAAAATCCGGCAGCTGGGCAAAAAACTCCGCCAGTTCGTTGGTCTTCAGTTCGTGACGATGTTCTGCATCCATAACAATTCCTGTTTTCGGCCTATGCCGGCTGCTCGGCAGGTCTGTTCGGCTTTCCCGGCTTTAAAGCCGCCTGCTGATTCGTTGATAAGATTCTCAAAACCGACAATTATAAGAAGTTTGCTTTTGACAGGCAAGAACTCTTTGCCCATACTATAGTTTCCCCCTCCGCCGGAGGGGAAGATATGAAAGAAGACCGAGGATGCAGAAATGAAAAAAAACCTGCCGGCCTGGACCGTTGTGATTCTTCAACTTCTGATGCAGCCGGGTGCAAGCCCGCTTTCAGCGGCTCCACTGGATCCCAGCCGTCATATCCCGCTCGAGCAGGTCAGACCGGGAATGGAAGGGTACTGCCTGACGGTTTTGGAAGGGACGGCCGTAGAAAAATTCCCTCTGAAAGTGCTCAGTATTGTCCGAAATGCCGAGCCTGGGTCGGATTTTATCCTTGTCGTCGGCACAGATGAGCGATTCAAAACCGTCGGTTCCGTCCAGGGATGCAGCGGTTCGCCGGTGTATTTGGACGGTCGGCTGGCCGGTGCCCTGGCGGCCGGCTGGTCAGATGCACTCGAGCCGCTTTATTTAGTGCGTCCAATTCAGGATATGCTGAATATAGAATCTCCCGCTCCCTCCGGGCAGGTCCCCTCTCTTGCTCCGGAACCCAAAGACCTCATCCATCCTGAAAAAGCCCAGAAGCGGTATTTGGACTGGCTTGGAAAGACCTGCTCCAGCCGCCGCACAATGCTTCCCCTGATGATGTCGGTACCCGCCGGCGCTGCTCAGTCCATCCAGCCGATTTTTGAATCGCTTGGCTTTGCAGCATTCACCGGCGCAGCCGCTGATGAATCCGCAGGGACTCAGGGACAGAGTCAAATCACACCGGGCGGCGTTTTGTCCGTCGTTCTGTGCGGAGGGGACATCTCCATCGCCGCCATTGGAACAGCCACCGATGTGGTCGGCGACACCGTTTACGGATACGGGCACAGTCTGCTGGGAACCGGAGCCGTCCAGCTGCCGATGGCGGCCGGCTACATTCATACCACGATTGCCCGCCGGTCTATTTCGTTCAAATTCGGCTCTCCCGGACCGATTCTCGGAACCCTCACATCGGATCAGGCCGCCGGTATTTTCGGACGAATCGGGCAGGAACCCCCGATGCTTCCACTGCGAATCCATCTGGAACGCACAGACCTCGGGCAGACCAAAGAATTTAACTGCCGTGTGGCTGTCCATCCGATGCTGACCCCCTTAATTCTGCGGGTCGTCATTATGTCGGCAGCCCTTTACTACGGGGATTTGCCTCAGGAACATTCTCTGGAGTATCAGGGGACTGTCGAAATCGAAGGGGAGGAACCCATTCAGTTTAAAAATATCAGTACAGATTCGGAAGCCCTCGTGCCGGCATCAGAAATTTCCGGGATTGCCAACCTTCTGATGAACAATCCCTACCGGCCGGCCGGTATCCGCTCGGTGGAGCTTTCCCTGCGCATTTCCGGCCGGTCCCGTGCTGCAGAAATTTGGGCGGCTGAATTATCCGATGACAAACCCAAGCCCGGCCGGTCTGTGACCGTCCGCGCGGTATTGGAGTCCTTCCGAACCGACAAAACCGTTCACTCAATCCACCTGCCGATTCCGGCGGAACTGAAAGCAGGCACGTATATGCTTCAGGTCCTGGACCGGGAGGAATATCTGGCATTTCTTCAGAAAGCATCGCCGCATCAGTTTACCGCCGAAGACCTGCCGTCGATGCTGGAAGCAGTCCGCCGCATTGTGCAGATGCCCCGCAACCAGCTGACCGCCGTCCTTCTGTTGGGCCGAGGCGGCATCGCCATTCGCCATCAGGACCTGCCGGACCTTCCATCCAGCCGGGTGCTTCTCCTGCAGGACAATCGCCGTTTTACGCCGGCAATGCCGCTGCAAAACTGGATCCAAACGCAAATAACTATGGACTGGGTTCCGAGCGGAAACATCACAGTCCCCATTCAGATAGAACCATAAAGGAATCTTTCATGAACAAAAGGCCGTTTTTGTTTTTGACGGCGGTTTGGACCGCCGGATTTCTTCTGTCAGGCCCCGCAAAGGCCGTTACTTCTGTGATTACCCGTCATTCCAAAAGCGAACATTTCCTGAAAGGAAAACTGGAAAATCTGATGGTGGATTCCGACGGCAACCTGCGTCTGGCCCGCCGTGCGGAGGTTCTCCTGAAGCCCGAAACCCTTGTGGGCGTCTGGACCATCAATGCTGTTCTGACCGAACCGGACGGTTCGGCCGTTTATCTGGGAACCAGCCCCAACGGCACCCTTTTCAAATATGCCCGCGGGCAAACGGAGATTTTGTATCCGACGGACAGCTCTTCCCGTCCCAAAGATGCTGCGGCGGCCCTGACTGCCCCGCTGCGCAATGAGCATATCTTCGCTCTGGCCTTCGATGCAGGCGGACGTCTCCTGGCAGGCATCAGCGGCAAGCAGGCCCGGCTGCTTCGGTTCGACAAAGAACCGACCGTACTCTTTCAATCGGATACCGACCGTTATATTTTCGCCGTTCTTGCGGATTCTCAGGGTACACTGTACATCGGCACCGGTCCCAAGGGACGGATTTATCGCCTTCCGCCGTTCGGCGGAAACGCAGAAATTGTTTTCGAAAGCCGCGACAAAAATATTCTGTCGCTGGCCTGGGCCAAAGATGGTTCTCTGCTGGCCGGCAGCGACACCCGCGGTCTGCTGTATCAGATTGATGTAAAGACCCGCACCGTCCGCGTTCTCTATGACAGCCAGCAGAAGGAAATTACCGCCTTGACCACGGACCCTGAGGGCAGCATTTATCTGGCGGCCTCCAGCGCCGCAGCGGTGGCCGGACGGATCGACTCCGCCGCTCAGGCGCTGTCCAAATCGCCCGGCAGACCCCAATCCGATACAGAGCCGACGGAACCGGAGGAGCCGGACGAAGGAGGGGATGAAGAAGAGGAGCCGGGTGAATTTCATATGACGGCGGCGAATACGGTCGAAGAACAGCGGCCGATGCCCCCAACCGCCCCGCCGGCTCCGCCGGTCGGACCGGGACCGCGCGCCGCCAGCATGCTGGTCCGAATCAGCCCGGACGGTTTCGCGCGGGAAATCTTTTCCGACAGAGTTGTCTTTTATGACCTGCTTTATCAGGACGGCATCATTCTGGCGGCTACCGGCAACCAGGGGCGTCTTTTCGGGCTTGACCCTGTCATTGACCATCGCTCCATTTTGTATCAGAATGACAAATCCGCGCAGATTACCGCTTTGACTGCTGATGCGGAGAAAGGGCTTCTGCTGGCGCTGTCCAATCCCCCGCAGCTGGTTCGTCTGGCTCCGGAAGCAGCCCCGGAAGGAACTTATATCTCCGACCTCATTGACGCCGGTCAGCCTGCCCGCTGGGGCAAAATTCAGGCCGAAGCGCGTCTTCCGGAGGGGGCATCCATCCGGTTTTCCGTTCGCAGCGGCAATCTTAATGAACCCAATGACCCGACATTTTCTCCCTGGACGGCGGAACAAGAGCTGACCAAACCGGCGGTTTTGGGCTGTCCGGTTGCACGATACCTGCAATACCGACTCACCCTGGTTCGAGGCAAATCCGCGCAAAGTCCTCTTCTGCAGGAAGTAACGATTGCTCACAGTATTCCGAATCTTTCTCCGCAGATTCAGTCCCTGCAGGTTCAGCTCTCCAAAGACAAACAAAAACCTTACCTGTTCCAAATCCTGGCGCGGGCTTCGGATGAAAACGGAGATACGCTGGTGTATCATTTCGATTTCCGCAAGCAGGGCCGCAAACGCTGGATTTCCCTGAAAAAAGATTCAGAAAAGCCCGTGTTTGAATGGGACAGCCGAACGGTGGAAGACGGGCGGTATGAAATCCGGCTGACCGCCGATGACAAACGCTCCAATCACCCTTCCGACGCCCTGACCTCCTCCCGGATCAGTGAGACCGTTATCGTGGATAATACGGCCCCCGCCGTGGAGGACGTACATCTGAATGTTCAGGGCCGCACGGTGGAGATTCGTTTCAGTGCCGCGGATGTTTTTTCGGCTGTCGCCGAAGCTCGGTACACACTCGACAGCCGGGAAGACTGGGCCGGGCTGCTGCCGGATGACCAGGTGTTTGATACGACAGAAGAACAATTTACGCTGCGAGTGGAAAACCTTGAGCCGGGCGATCACGTGTTGACGCTGGCCGTCAGCGACAGTCCGGGCAATACACGCTACCAAAGTTTCGAATTTACCATCGGCCAAAACGGATAACTATGCGCTTGCTGGCGTTTGAGTCTATCGTCAGGACCGTTGCAGATCTATGCATCCGGGCCGCCTATGAACTGCCGGAAGACGTGTCGGCAGCGGTTCGGAAGGCTGCACAAAACGAATCCAACCCGCGTGCCCGACTGATTCTGGAGCAGCTGCTCGAAAACGCACGCATTGCCGCCGCCGAACGCATCCCGATTTGTCAGGATACGGGTCTGACAATTGTTTTTGCCGAACTGGGCAGCCGTGCGGTAATCACTCCGCCGGCGGACAATCCCTCCGCCACGCTGACGGATGCCATTCAGCAGGGCGTTGCGCTGGCTGCGCAGGAAGGCCTGCTTCGCAAAAGCGTCGTCGCCGAACCGCTGCACCTGCGGCGCAACACAAATACCAATACTCCGGCTTTTGTTCATTGGAGTCTCGTGCCCGGTGAGCAGCTCCGGCTCAGCGTCATCCTCAAAGGCGGCGGCTGCGAAAACAAAAGCGCTTTTCGGATGTTTAAACCGACCGAATCTCCTCAGTCCGTCTGCCGCTGGATTGTCGAACAGGTCCGAAATGCCGGGGCAGATGCCTGCCCGCCGTTTGTGGTCGGAGTCGGTCTGGGCGGCGATTTTGAAGTCTGCTGTCTTCTGAGCAAGAAAGCTCTGCTGCGCCCTGTCGGCAGCCGACACACAGACCCGTTCTACGCCGCCCTTGAAGAAGATTTACTTCGGGATATCAACGCTCTGGGGGTAGGTCCGCAGGGGCTGGGAGGAGATACAACCACGCTGGGCGTTCAGATTGAAACGGCTCCCTGTCATATCGCCTCGCTGCCGGCGGCCGTCAATATCGAATGCCACGCCCACCGTCACGCCTCCGCCGTTCTGTAGCCGAGGTCATTCCGACAGGGATTTCAAAATCCGGTCCGTATCGACGTAATCCTGCACCATTTGATGGAGCCGGATAATCTTGTCCGTATCGTACGAGCGAATCTTAAAACCCAGATCTTTCATCCGGGCGCTGACGGTAAACGTATCGTCGTCGCTGAGCAGCACCGGAATCTGGCTGGCTCGAAGGAGAGGTTCGATGGTCGGGTGCGGCTCAAATCCGCCGGTCAGAATCATCCCGCCGGTTTTGTCGCCGTATCGCGACAGCAGCAGAATCGTAATCAGGATATTGTCGATACGGTCGCCGGGGATAATCACAAGGGTATGATCTTCAATATGCCGGAATACATGCTGCGGCTCCATTGCGGCGATAATCGTATGATTAATTCGGTTTGTTAAAGCATCCGTGCCGCACAAAATCTTATAGCCGAACTCCTCCGCCACCTGTCCGACGGTAAACTCCGCCAGCGACGGCTCATAGGGCATTGCCCCGACCAGCTCTGTCCCCAAAAGACGCAGTCCTTTGGCGGCGGTCTGTCGAATCTTGTCGTATTTTTCCGGAAGAATCTTGTTGAGAATTACCCCAATCACCTCAACTTTATGGTCAGCAAACAGAGCCAGGCTCAGGGCAATTTCGTCGAGAGGCCGCCCGATGCCGCCTTCGGTGACAATCACCACCTTGGCTCCGAGCAGACGGGCCACCCGTGCGTTGGAAAGCCCAAAGCAGCTGCCGACACCGGCATGTCCGGTCCCTTCGTAAATCAGCATCGGATGTTCCCGGCTGAGTTTCTGATGCACCTGAAGAATCTGCTCCTCGAGCGGACCGACATCGGGGTTTTCAATAAACCGCTGGGTAAAACCCTTTTCAATCGCAATCGGGCTTAAGTAATACGGGTCATCCTTCAGGTGAAAAACCTGGTGCATCAGCACGCCGTCTTCATCAATATTTTTGTCGTGATAGCGGACATAATGCTGGCCGACCGGTTTGCAGTAGCCCGGATTGAGCCCCTGCTCCTGCAGCAGCTGCATCAGGCCCAGACAAACCGAGGTCTTGCCGCTGTCGCGAAGGGTAGCGCCTATGTAAATCGGTTTCATACCTTATGGTCCTGTGGAGTTTCTGGATAAAATCATACCGCCGCACTCAAAGAAAAACCATAAAAAATGCGGCTTTCAGGCCGGATTATCCGGACCTGTCCGGTCATTTTCCAGACTTCGGATTCGTCGGTCCAGAGGGATTAACCCCCAGAGGATAATCAGGGCGATCCCCGTCACTCCCACGGCGGCCTCATACAGGCCAAACCCGCAGGCAATGCCGATGCCGGTAACCAGCCAAATCGTGGCCGCTGTGGTGATGCCGTGTATTTCGTGGGTGCCGCGAATGAGCGCTCCGGCTCCGATAAAGCCCACGCCGGTGATGACGCCCTGCAGGATGCGGGAAGCGATCTCGAGGGAGTCGTCGCTGATTGACAGGCCCAGATGGGTAAACAGAGCGGTTGCCAGACAAATCAGGATATTGGTCCTCAGGCCCGCCGGTTTGCGGCGGATTTCCCGCTCCAGACCAATCAGACCCCCGAGCAGAACAGAACTGACAAACGGCATCCAAAACGGCCAATTCCAGAAATCCAGCTCCATCTTCGGAGTCCTTTCCAAAAATTATTGTTTATAAAGTCTTTCATATAAAATATTTATAAAATGACAAGAAAAATTTTTAATTTTTCTCTTGCAGAGGTGTCGAAAAAGGATTATGCTATATCTCATTATTCCGACCGTATAGATGAGGTATTATATTGATGAATCCGTTTGAGTACTTTCAGATTTCGCAAAAATGCCGATATGCTCTACGGGCCCTGCTGCAGTTGGCCCTTCTGGATAAGCGGCAGCCGGCGGCTGTCAGCAAGTTGGCGCAGGCCCAGCAAATCCCCTCTCGTTTTCTTGAGGTCATTCTCAATGAGTTGCGTCAGGGCGGTTTTGTTCTGTCTATTCGCGGCAAACACGGCGGATACATCTTGGCTAAAAGTCCCCGTGAAATCTCGATAGGGCAAATCATTCGATTTCTCGAATCTTCCAACAAGCAAATGGCCCCCGCTCATCCTGAGATAGAGGGCCCTTCCAGTGAAAAACAACTAATTGAACAGATTAACTGTTCTATTTCTCAGGTTCTGGACTCAACAAGTCTTGAAGATTTGGCTCATGAAGAGCAAAAACGAATGTGCTCCTATGTGGCCAACTACATAATTTAAATTTTTTTTGCATAATCCTCTATAAAATAATAGGAAAACAAGTATTCTTGGATATTTGCATGGAAACACATTACCGCAGTGTATTGAAAGCCGTCAGCTACCGCCTGACCGGAACGGTCGTCACCATATTCACCGCGTGGGTGGTCACGGGGTATCCCGATTCGGCCCTGAAAATCGGTCTGCTGGACATTCTCATTAAGGTTCTTGTCTTCTACTGTCACGAACGATTGTGGAACCGCGTTCCTATCGGAAAACTGAAAGCCCCGGAATATGAAATTTGAAGGCGAAAGAAATCATGGATTCCCTTCTCGAAGAAATCCGTCGAAAAACGCAGCACCAGCCCCCGCAGGAGATTCTGCGGACAGCCCTGGAATTTTTTGGCAGCCGTATTGCTTTGGCGACCAGTTTTGGTGCGGAGGATCAGGTCCTGACGGATATGTTGTGCCGTCTTCAGCAGACTCCGGCGGTCTTTACCCTGGATACCGGACGCCTGCCTCAGGAGACTTATGAGGTCTGGGAGGAAACGGAAAAACGGTACGGCATTCGGATTGAAGGGCTGTTTCCGGATTTTCGCCAAGTTGAAGCGATGACGGCCGAACATGGAATCAATCTGTTCTATCAAAGCGTTGAGTTGCGCAGGCTGTGCTGCCGAATCCGCAAGATTGAACCGCTGAAGCGGAAACTGTCTTGCCTGGATGCCTGGATTTGCGGCCTTCGTCGAGAACAGTCGCAGACCCGAAGCTCTGTAGAGAGTGTGCAGCGGGACGAACAGTTCGGTCTGATGAAAATCAGCCCGCTGGCCGAATGGAGCGGTGAACAGGTCTGGGAGCATATTCGCACGCATCGGGTTCCCTACAACAAACTCCACGACCGGGGATACCCGAGCATCGGCTGTGCCTGCTGTACCCGAGCGGTATCAGCGGGGCAGGATCCGCGTTCCGGACGCTGGTGGTGGGAAAACCCTGAGCAGAAAGAATGCGGACTGCACTGGAATCAAGTCTGCCTGAATCGGAGATAAACCATGGATCATCTGGATGAACTTGAATCGCAAAGCATCTATATTTTTCGAGAGGCCTACCGGTCCTTCAAGGACCTGGTGATGCTCTGGTCCATCGGCAAGGACAGCACGGTTCTGCTGTGGCTGGCGCGCAAGGCCTTTTTCGGCCATGTTCCGTTTCCGCTGATGCACATTGATACCTCTTTTAAAATCCCGGAAATGATCGAGTACCGCGACCGGTTTGCCCGTCAGTGGAAGCTGAAGCTGATTGTCGGGATGAATCGAGAAGCCCTGGAGAGCCGGCAAACCTTTCCCGACGGAGCCGTCAGCCGTCTGCAGTGCTGTGCAGCGCTGAAAACCGAGGCCCTGAAAAACGCCCTCAGCGGCCGATGGCCCCGACGGGTGCTGGACCCGGACAGCGGGGAATTTTATACGGTCGAAAACGGTGCCCCGTTTACCGGTGTGATCGTCGGGGCCCGCGCTGATGAAGAAGGCAGCCGCAGCAAAGAACGGTATTTCTCCCCGCGGGGGCAGGAAAGTGACTGGGAGATCAGCGACCAGCCGCCCGAACTGTGGAATCAATTTAAAACGGATTTCGCTCCCGGAACGCATGTTCGGATTCATCCGCTGCTGGACTGGACCGAGCTGAACATCTGGGAGTACATCCAGCGGGAACATATCCCGGTTGTTTCGCTGTATTTTGATCGGGGTGACGGGAAGCGCTACCGCTCTCTCGGGTGCTGGCCGTGCACGGCCCCTGTTGAATCGACGGCGAAAACCGTGGCGGAGATTATCGAGGAGCTTCGAAGCGGAAAATTCGCCAACATTGCTGAACGGTCCGGACGACAGCAGGACAAGGAAGACGGCAGCGGATTAGAGACCCTCCGCCGGAGCGGATATATGTAAGTCAGAAAGAGGAGAACCCATGACGACGGCATTATCCTCCGCCGGACATTTTTTATCCGGACGGAACCGACAGCAGATGAATATTGTTGTAATCGGGCATGTCGATCACGGAAAAAGCACGCTGATTGGACGGCTTCTGGCCGATACCGGTTCGCTGCCCAAGGGAAAACTGGAAGCTGTTCAGGCCTATTGCGCCCGCAACGCCAAACCCTTTGAGTATGCTTTTCTGCTGGATGCGCTGAAAGAGGAGCAGACTCAGGGCATCACCATCGACACGGCCCGATGCTTTTTCAAATCGTCCCGACGGGAATACATTATCATTGATGCCCCCGGTCATGTCGAATTTCTCAAGAATATGATTTCCGGTGCGGCCCGGGCGGAAGCGGCGCTGCTGCTGATTGACGCCAGAGAGGGAATCCGGGAAAACTCCCGCCGCCACGGTTATCTGCTGAGCCTGCTGGGAATTCGCCAGATTGCTGTGGCCGTCAACAAAATGGATTTAACAGACTATCGCCGAGATGTCTTTGAGGCAATACAAAAAGACTATACGGCGTTTCTGCAGCAGGTTCACCTTCAGCCGCGTTTTTTCATTCCGGTCAGCGCCCGCTTCGGGGACAATCTGTGCACGCGTTCGGCGCGGATGTGCTGGTATGACGGCCCGACGGTTTTGGAGGCGATGGGCCGTTTTGAAAAAGAGCCCCCCGGCCTCGAGAAGCCCTTTCGGTTTCCGGTGCAGGACGTTTACAAGTTTACCGAGGAAGGTGATGACCGCCGGATTGCGGCCGGGCGTGTGGAAACCGGAACTGTCCGAGTGGGCGATGAGGTTATTTTTTTGCCGTCTGGCAAACGGTCCCGGATTGCTTCCATCGAAGGATTTAATCGGCCGCCGCAGACGGAAGCCTATGCAGGCCAATCCACCGGATTTACACTCACCGAACAGATTTACATTCCGCCCAATCAGATTCTCTGCCGGGCCGACCAGCCGGCCGCCCGGACCGGAACCTGTCTGAAGGTCAATCTGTTCTGGATGGGCCGGCAGCCCATGGTCAGGGGCAAACGATACAAACTCAAGCTGGCGGCCGCACGGGAAACCGTCTGGCTGCGGGAGATTTACACCGTACTGGATGCAGCCGACCTGAGCACAGACAGCAGCCGAACTCAGATTGAACGGCATGATACGGCCGAATATCTGCTGGAAACCTTTCGGCCGGTCGCCTTTGATGTGGTTTCGGACATTGCCCAGACCGGACGCTTTGTGATTATCGACAACTATGAAATCGCCGGCGGCGGCATCATTCTGGATGCTCTCTCCGCCGAACGAGATCTAATTTCCGAACATGTCCGGAAACGGCAGAAGTACTGGCAGCGGAGCCGAATTCAATCTCAGAATCGGTCTGACCGTTATAAGCAGAATGCCGCGCTGGTTCTGCTGTGCGGACCGGCGGGCATCGGAAAATCCGAAATTGCCAAGACCCTCGAAGAACGGCTCTTTGACGCCGGCAGAATGGTCTATTATCTGGGACTGGACAACTCTCTGCTCGGTGTCGATTCCGATTTGCAGACGACGGATGAGCGGGATGAATACATCCGCCGGCTCGGCGAAATCGCTCACTTGTTCACAGATGCCGGTCTGATTCTGATTACCACCATTAGTCATCTGGATGACTATGAACTTCAGGCGATACGCACGCTTAATCAGCCGTACCCTTGCCTGGTTGTGGCGATCGGTCCCCACCAGCTGGCCCAGGCCCAGCCTGACCTGCACATCGAAAAGCCGGCTGATGTTCCGGAGGTGATAGAGAAAATCAAATGTCTGCTGACTCGTGAACACTATCTGCTCGAGTATCATTTGTAGAGAGTGTGTCGGAAAAGGAATGCGTCGATGGGACAGCCGTATTCACAGGAGAACAACCGTTTGCCGCAGGAACCCCAGCGTCTTTGGGGCACCTACCCGCAAAAGCAGGAGGGGCTCTGGATGCAGCGACTCCCGATTTTAGGCGGCCGAATCACCTGGCAGCAGTGGCGGGCGGTTGCCGAACTGGCGGAGCGGTTTACGCCGGATACGCCGCTGCATCTGACAATCCGGCAGGATATTGAGCTGCACAATGTCCGCCAGACCGATGTGCCTGCCCTGTATGAGGAACTGGACCGGGCGGGTCTGTGCCCCTATGGGGCCTGCGGCGACTCGATTCGAAATATTACCGTTTCGCCGGGCTGCGACCTGCATCCGGACGATTTTGACCTGCTGCCGGCGGCCCGGCTGCTTCATCAGGGGCTGAATGAACAGACGGCCGGTCGGATGCTGCCGCGAAAGTTCAAAATCAGTTTGTGCGGGCTGTGCGACAATCGAGGGGCGCCCTACCTCAGCGATTTGGGATTTCTTGTTCAGCCGGACGGGACCTTTCGGGTCATCGGAGCCGGCTCCCTGGGGCCGATACCCCGGACCGGCATGGACCTATATGAACAGGTGCCTGCGGAAGCGGTTCTGCCGCTGGCGGCGGCGGCTCTGGAGATGTTTATCGAATTGGGCGAGCGGAACAACCGTTCCCGGGCACGGCTGCGGCACGTTCGGGAGCGGTTGGGAGATGAGCCGTTTCGAAAGGAACTGGACCGGCGATTCCAGACGCTTTTCCGTCGGCAGAGCTGGCCGTCCATGCCGCTGCCGCGCGGACGCAGCGGATACCGGCGGCTTTATACCCTCCAGCCGCCCAGAGGCGATTTGCCGGCCCGGGCGGCGCTGGAACTGGCTCGAGCCGCTCAATCGGCGGGAGCCGTTCTGCGGATTACTCTCTCTCACAGCCAGGAATTATATGGGGACGTCCCATTTCCGCTCCCCGCTTCCCTGAAACCATTTGCGGACCTGCCGTGCGTGGTTGCCTGCCCCGGAGCGGACAGCTGCCCGAGAGCCTTGGCGGATGCCAAAAAAATCGGAATACAAATCCAGCAGACAGCGGTCCTTCGTTCCGCCAGACGGCAGGTCGCCGTCTCCGGCTGTCCGAACGGCTGTGCCCAAAGCGCCGCGGCCGACATCGGGCTGATTGGACGGCGAAAGACCCTGAACGGCTGGCAGCAGGAGTGCTTCGATGTGTATCTGAACGGCGGACAGGGGCAATCTTCACTGCTGGGGCAGAAGACGGAAACTGTTCCGTCGGACCAGATTGAATCCTGGCTCCGAAACTATCTGGAACAGACGCAGACCAGCGAACGGGTTATTCGCTTATCAGGCCCGGCAGCAACTCCGGATGCTCGACCTGCTCGAGGGTCTGGCGGATGAATTCCCGCCAGTGGGGCAAGCGGTGTGTGCGGCGCTGGAGGATGATATTGCGAAGTGTCCGATAGCTCATACACCACAGCCGGGTCTGAAGGAATCCCTCTGGGAGGCGTTTTTTGACGCCCACAATATCCTGCTGTGCGGCGGCCTGATGGATCGCCCGCAGCGTCTCCAGCGAACAGCTGTCCGGCTCAAAATTGGCCTCCAAAAAGGCGGCAACGGAGTCCGCATCGTCCAGATTGACTGCCAGCAGCTCCCCGCTGAGCGTGTGCATCGTGCTTTCGGACTGCTTGGTGGAAAGCCGGAACGTGTCGGCCTCCTGCCACCAGTAGCGGGGCGCGCGGACATCCAGCCAGACGATAATGCTCTCGAGGAACTTGTTGTGGCCGCCGTCTTTGTCGGCCAGCCGGCGGGCGACGGCCTCCATCTTCTCCGGGCACTGCTTTTTGTTGTGCGACAGCCCCAGCAAAGCCGCCTCATAGCCCGCTTCATTGACCTTGCGAACCCGCATATAAACAGCACTGCCCGCTGCGTGTTCCGTTTTTTCTTTCTCTATGGCCGCATCCATTCAAGCTTTTCCTGAAGAGTTTCTCACTCTATACAAGTTCTCTGAAAAAAAAGCAAGGAGAACCGCCCTGAGCTGCTCTAAAAAGAATCTTTTTGCAAACCACAGGTGGTTCATCGGGGTTCCGTCAGGCAACAGCTCAATATGCCGGGCAGAAAGGATTTTCCAAACGAAGGAGTCTTCTTTTCATCTCAACTCCTCCTTCGGCGGAAAAACCGCCCAGTTTGCCGTCTGAACAAACGACTCGATGACAAGGAATAATCAGCGGCAATGGATTCGCCGCGAGCACTCGGCCTACCGCTCGAGATGCTTTCGCAAAACCCGATTGAGCAGCGAGGGAGCTGTAAGTAATTGTTTTTCCATACGCTATACTCTTTAAGACCCAAAGAACCCTTTTTTGAAAATCAGTCAACCCCCCCAGACAAACCGGCACCCAGACGAAATCAATATATTTACCCTCGAAATACTCCTGTATAGCCTTTTGGATATCTTTCCTATAATTGGGTTCGTGTTTCGCATCCACTCCGCTCAGCAAAGATGCGAAAGCGCTTCGCCGGTTCCTTAAAGGCAGGGAGGTACGAAAGAGAGTATTTTCGTCCCCCAAAACCCCAAACCAACCCCAGCGCGTTTTGAATAACGAATAATATAGAGCCATATTAACCGCTTTTAGGCAATCTTTCCTTGTCCCGACAGGAAAAGCCGTTGACGGACGACCTGAAATATGATAAATATTTTCGTTTCCTGTTAAAGGGAGATTTTCTGTCTTTATCCGATAAAAGCGGTGATTGGGGCGATGACGTTAGAGGAATTAAGAAAGCAGATTGATGCAATCGACGAAAAACTCGTCGAGTTAATCAATCAGCGCGCACAAATCGCCGTCGAAATCGGCAAGCTCAAAAAGGGCCGAAATGACCCGGTTTACGTACCGCATCGGGAAAAAGAGGTACTGGACAAAATCGCGGCACTGAACAAAGGCCCCCTTCCCAACAAAGCCCTGTTTGCGGTCTGGCGGGAAATCATGAGCGGCTCATTCTGTCTGGAACAGCCGCTTCGAATCGGCTTTCTGGGGCCCAAGGGCAGCTTCAGCCACAACGCCGCCATCTTAAAGTTCGGCCAGAGCGTCGATTATGAAGCCCTGGCCGACATTCGCGCTATCTTCGAAGAGGTCAGCAAGGGGCACTGTCAGTTCGGAATCGTACCGATTGAAAATTCCGCCGGCGGCGGGGTTCGGGAATCGCTCGATGCCTTCATTGAAACAGACGTGATGGTCTGTGCAGAAGTGCATATGGCAATTCACCATAATTTAATGGCGAACTGCCCGATGGCCCAGATTACCAAAATCTATTCCCAGCCGGAGGTTTTTGCTCAGTGCCGCAACTGGCTGGCCGCTACTTTCAAGGATGCCCAGACGATTCCCGTGGCCTCTTCCTCCAGAGCCGCCCAGCTGGCTGCCGAAGAACCCGGAGCCGCTGCCATTGCCTCGGCCATCGCCGCGGAAATATACGGGCTGAAAATCCTCTGCGAGGATATTGAGGACATCGCCAGCAATGTCACGCGGTTTTTGATTATCGGCAAGCAGGATGCCCAGCCGACGGGCGATGACAAGACCATCATTCTGTTCAGCACGGCCCACCGAACCGGAGCACTCGTGGATGTGCTGAACGTTTTCAAGGAATACAATATTAATATGACCAATATCGGCTCGCGGCCCAACAAAAAACGCGAGTGGGAATATTACTTTTTCGTGGACTTCCTCGGACACCGGCAGGATGAAAATGTCCGCAAGGCGCTCGAGGAGGCCAAAAAGCATTGCCTGCAGCTGTCGGTACTGGGCAGTTTTCCGCGCAACACCGTTGTTCTGTAGCCCAGTTGAAAGAAATGAGAACGGAAAACAAAAACAGGAGACCCCTATGAGAACCTTGTTCCTGGCCGGGAACTGGAAGATGAACACAAACAGTGCTACGTCCGTGAATCTGGCGGCTGGCCTGGTTCGTGAACTGGCGCCGATTCAGAATGTCCGCATTGCTGTCTGCCCTCCGTTTATCTATCTGCAGTCGGTGGCGGCGGCCCTGAGCGCTTCCCAGATCGAACTGGGGGCTCAGGATGTCTATTACGAAGGCAATGGGGCTTTCACCGGTGAAATCAGCTGCGAGATGCTCAAGGACTGCGGCTGCACATACGTCATCATCGGCCATTCCGAACGCCGGCACATTCTCGGAGAAAGCGACCGGCTGATTAACCTGAAAATCAAGGCCGCGGTCACCGCGGGTCTGAAACCGATTTTCTGCGTGGGTGAACTGCTCGAAGAACGAGACAACGGCAAAACGTTCGATGTGGTCGAACAGCAGATTCGAAAAGGTTTGGAAGGACTCTCCGCCGAACAGGTCAAAACGATCACGATTGCCTATGAACCGGTCTGGGCCATCGGCACCGGCCGCAATGCTACACCCCAGCAGGCTCAGGAGGTCCACGAACGCATCCGCCGTCAATTGAAGGAAACCTACGGGGCGGAACTGGCGGAAAAAATGACCATTCAGTACGGCGGGTCCGCCAAACCGGCCAACACCGCTGAACTGCTTGCCCAGCCGGATGTGGACGGCCTGCTGGTCGGGGGGGCCAGCCTGAAAGTGGAAGATTTTGCGGCGATGGTAAAAACCGCCGCCGCTCTCAAAAAATAACTTTTACAAAAGGAACTCAACGTATGGTCATGACGCTTGCAATGATGTCGTTTCTGATGAACGTCCTGATGGTGCTGTTTATTCTGACCGCTATCCTGCTGATTCTGATTATTCTGATTCAGAAAGGCAAAGGCGGAGGACTGGGTGCGATGTTCGGCGGGATGGGGGCTTCCAGTCTGCTCGGTTCGAAGACCGGTGATGTTCTGACGTGGATTACTATCGGCCTGGTTTCGCTGTTTCTGGTGCTGGGCGTACTGCTCGACAAAACACTCAAGAGCCAAGTCCGCGAGCAGCCTTCGGTACCGCCGGCTTCTTCCGCACCGAGCAGCGGCCCGGAAACACCGGCTGCAGAAGCGCCGGCCACTTCCGAACAGCCGGCCGCACCAGCCGCACCGACGGCCGAGACACCGGCTCCGGCGGCACCGGCTGCACCCCAAGCGGCCCAGCCGTCTTCGCAAACTCCTCCTGCCCAAAATCCGTAATTGGATTGCAAGGAAGATACGGCCATGGTCAGCAGTATGACAGGGTTCGGACAGGCGGCGGCGGAAGTGGACGGCGTGCTCTATACCGTCGAAATCCGCTCTCTGAATAACCGCTATCTCAAAACACAGTTGAGACTGCCGGATATCGCCGCTTTTCTCGAAGACGACCTGGACAAACTGCATCGAGAGCATTTTCATCGGGGCAGCATCAACTATTCACTGCGGATGAAAAACGTCAGCGGCCAGGCCCTGATTGACATCGATGAACAGGCCCTGCGGACCTATATGGAGCGGCTGACGGCCCTTCTCGGCCGCGACAGCGGCCCCTTTCGGGTCGATTTGGCTTCTCTGCTGACGCTGCCCGGGATTGTTCAGCCGAGCACACCGGATTTGGAAACGCTCGAGAAAATCCGTCAGACGGTGCTGGAGTTGACCCGGCAGGCCTTTGAACGGCTCAAAGAAACGCGGCTGGAGGAAGGCAAGCTGCTGGCGGAGGACCTGCGGGCCAACTGTGCGGTCATCCGGGAAAAACTGGCCCTGATTCGGCAGCGCAAGGACGCCGTGGTGGAAGAATACCACCAGCGGCTTCGCAAACGGGCGGCGGACCTTCTGGCTCAGGCCCAGCTGGAGATGGACCAGGCCCTGCTGGCCCGCGAGGTGGCCATCTTTGCGGAGCGGTCGGATATCTCGGAGGAATTGATACGCCTCGAAACGCATCTGAACCATTTTGAGGCATGCCTGGAGGGGGATGAGCCGGCCGGACGCCGGCTGGATTTTATCGCACAGGAACTGCTGCGTGAGGCCAACACCATCGCCAGCAAGGCCTCGGACGCCCTGATTGCTCAGTGGGTAATCGACATCAAATGCGCCGTGGACCGCATCAAGGAACAGGTGCAGAACATTGAATAGACCGGAACGTGCCGTCATGACGAACGCTTCCAATAAAAAAGGCAAGCTGGTGATTTTGTCCGGGCCGTCCGGCGTCGGAAAGACCTCCATCAGCCGGGAAATCATCCGGCGGCTGGGGGCCTACTTCAGCGTGTCGCTGACTACGCGGACTATCGGGGCCGGCGAAAAAGACGGTGTGGATTATCATTTTGTCTCGAAAGAAGAGTTTGAGCGGGCCCTGGCCAACAATGAACTTCTCGAGCATGCGTGCGTATTCGGGAATTATTACGGCACGCCGCGCCGGCCCGTGGAGGAGGCGCTGGCGGCCGGGCGCATCGCCCTGCTCGAAATCGACGTGGACGGTGCCCGGCAGGTTGTCCGGCATTTTCCGGATGCGATTACAATTTTCATCCTGCCGCCGCGGCTGGAGGACCTGGCCAAGCGGCTGAACGCCCGCAACCGGGGCGAGGATGAACAGGCCCGGCTCAAACGGCTCCAGCGGGCTCAGGAGGAAATTGCGGCGGCGGCCAGGGAGTACAAATACCGTGTTGTCAACGATGACCTGAACAAGGCCATCGAAGAGGTGATACAAATCATCCAAAATGAAACGAAAAAAGCAGGAGAATAAACGATGATTGAAGAACTCAAAGACACAGCCATTATCAAAAAGGTCGGCGGACGGTTTAAATTGTCGGCGATTATCCAGAAGCGTCTGCTGGAAATGATGGAAGGCGGGCGGCCTTTGATTGAAAACACCGAAGGAATGACGCCGATGGAAATCGTCATTGAAGAGATTAAACAGGACAAAATCGCTCCGGACTACGGCACCCCGGCGGAAAAGCCCAAGAAGGAGCCCTTTTAGGAATTCCTTCAATGGCAGTGGACCTGAGCATTCTGGCGAATAAGAAAATCGTTCTCGGCGTGGCGGGCGGAATTGCGGCCTACAAGGCGGCGGATTTGGCCAGCAAACTGACCTCCGCCGGCGCGGCGGTCCGAACGATTCTCACGGAGGCCGCCCAGAAACTGATTGGGGCCAAGACGTTCGAGGCCCTCACCGGCCAGCCGGTTTATATCGACCTGTGGTCGGCACCGGAGGAGTTTCAGATCGGACATGTCCAGACGGCCGACTGGGCGGATGCGCTGGTTGTAGCACCCGCCACGGCCGACATTCTGGCCAAGACGGCCGCGGGGATTTGCGACGACCTGCTGAGCACAACCCTTTGCGTCTGCTGGGAAAAGCCGATTCTGATGGCGCCGGCAATGAACACCCGGATGTGGACGAATCCGGCTACCCGGCAGAACATCCAGACCCTCACAGCCCGAAATATCCGCTTTGTCGGGCCCGCCGCCGGCCGGCTTGCCTGCGGCACCGAAGGCATCGGGCGGATGGCCGAACCGGCGGAAATCCTCGAAGCCCTCATTCAACTCTTTCGAAAATAGGTCTCTTTCATCCCCGAAAAAAAAAGAGTACCTCCGCTTTCTTTCCAGTGATATACTCAATGAAAAGAGTTGTTTCTACTCTGGCGATATAGCAGACAGACAATTATCATTACTGCGGAGGCACAAAAATGAAAGCCCTTGCTGGGACAATCAAACCGCTCCTGCTTTTTGCTGTTCTTTTTGGAACGCTCGGTCTGCTTTCCTTTGCGGCTGTATCAGAAAAGAGCCGGGAATATGAGATTTCCGTGCCGCCTTATAAAAGCGATATGGTGCGGATGATCGAGGCGTATGAGCGGCTGAGCGACCAGTATCTGGTCCTAGTTCAGCAGCACCTGCTGAAGATGGATGCGGACAATCAGGCCGTTTTGAAAAAGCTGGAGGCCCTCGAGAAAAAACTGGATGAGCTGAACCGGAAAATAGACCGACTGCTTCCATTCGAGTCCCCCGCCGCCGAAAGAACCTCTCCATAAAAAAGTCGGAACCTGCCGTCGGCTGCTTTCGTATCTATTGCCGTCTTCAGGAGATACAAAATGCTGAATCGGACACATACGAAGGCCTTTTGGGGGCTTTGGTCTGCTTTGACAGCCGCCGTCCTGTTGGGCAGCCCTGCGGCGGCGGATTTCTTCCAGATTTATCAATATGAACTGGAGCGTTCGTCCGTGCGGTTTTACACGGACATTCGGGACGGCCGGCCGGGGATTGTCGCGGAATTTGCCGGCACAAACGATTTGCACTACTACGCCTCCGCCAAAACAGCCCCGGCACCGGGAGTGGAACTGAAAATCGAGATTTCCGCTGAGGGAGTCCGCTTCGGCAAACCCGTCTTTCCGACCCCCAGTCTGTTTCGGGAGGAGGCCCTCAATCAGGATGTTGAGGTCTTTGCGGGCAATTTTCAAATTTTTGTGCCGGCTGAGTCGGGGTTTCAAACAGCCTCGGGCCCTGTGGAGATTACGCTCAGCGGTCTGGCCTGCACGAGCAAACTCTGTCTGACGCCGTTCCGCAAAACCTTCCGAGGCGTGCTCCGCCCCGCCGCCGACTCGTCCGGTCTGCCGAAACTGGAGCAAATCACGGAGACGGTTTCCGGCAGCGTGGTTATCCCCACCCAGCCCCAGGCAGAGTCTTCGCTGGCCGGGATGCTGGAGGACTGGACGGAAGATACCGCCGGACAGCCGACTCGCCGGTCGGCTTTCTTTTATTTTCTGCTGGCGATTCCAGCCGGGCTGTCCATCAACCTGATGCCCTGTGTGCTTCCGATTCTCCCGCTGATTATTCTGCGGCTGATTGCCAACGCCAAAGAATCTCCGGCCCGCCGCTTTGCCCTCGGGCTGGCCTTCTGCGGCGGAATCATCCTTTTCTTTGCCGTGTTTGCGGTGCTGGCGGTGCTGATTCAGATGACGACCGGCGCTGTGATTGATCTGAACTCGCTGTATCGGCAGCCGAATGCCGTGATTGTTCTGTTTCTGATGCTGGTGTTTTTTGCGCTGGCGTTTCTGGATGTGATTTCGTTTACGCTGCCGCCTTCGCTGGCCGGCACGCAGCAGGCCGCCGGCGGAATCCTCGGTTCCGTCGGAATGGGCTTCTTTGCCGGACTTTTGAGCACTCCTTGCAGCGGGGCCCTGCTGGGAGCGGTGCTGGTGTGGGCGCAGTCTCAGCCGCCCGCGGTCGGCAGCAGTGCGATTGTTCTGATGGGGGCGGGGATGGCCCTGCCGTATCTGGTGCTGGTGAGCATGCCCAGGCTGCTCGACCGGCTGCCCAAACCGGGGCCCTGGATGGACCTGATGAAAAAGACCGGCGGGTTTCTGCTGCTGATTCTGGCGGTGAAATTCACCCTGACCGCCCTGAACAAAGATCGATTAATCAACGTGCTCCTATACGGAGTCATTTTTGCTTTCTGTGTGTGGATATGGGGACAGTGGGTTTCGGTTCAGACCCCCGCCGGACGGCGATGGACTGTTCGGGCGGCGGCGCTCCTGCTGGCGGTTATATGCGGTTTTTGGCTCCTGCCCGCCGAACCGCCCGCCGCTGTGAACTGGCAGCCCTATGAGGCAGCCCAAATCGAACAGGCTCTTCAGAAAGGGCAAGTTGTTTTGATTAAGTTTACCGCCGACTGGTGCACGAACTGCAAGATTGTGGAGCGCAGGGTCTATCAGCGGCCGGACATCGCCAAACTGCTGGCCGAGCGGAACATCCTGACCGTCAAGGCCGACACCACGCAGGCGGACTTTCCGGCCTCCGGCGACCTCAAAAGCGTCTTCGGCGAGGCCGGCAACCTGCCGGTCACTATTCTGCTCAATCCCGAAAACCGAACACTCCTGAAACTCCGCGGAATTTTTGAACCTGAACAGCTGCAGGAGGCCGTTCGCCGGATTCCTTAACCGGTCCAGTCTTGAAAAACCTTCTTCGTTCAGATATGATTCCCTTCCGGACTGTTCAAAGGGAAACCCAATGAGTTTGATTGCGGGCTGTTTCTGTTTGAAAGAACAGCCGAAAGGAGAGGTTTGTTTCGAAAAAATAAAGGCCTATTCGCTGCTCCTGAAGGACAGCGGAAGGCCGTATGAACTGATTTATGAAAAAACACCGCAGGCGGTTCTGCTGGCCAAATATCGACAGACGCAGCCGCCGCAGCTGTTCTTTGGACAAACACAGGACCTGCTCATTCTGACACTGGGCTATCATGACCTGTCTTATCCGCCGGCCTGGGCAGAAGGATTGACGCTCGAACAGGCAGCCGAACGGGTTCAGAACAGCCAAGGACAGTTCGTTACTATTCTGGCAGACCGGCGGCAGGCACAAATCAAAATCGTTAACAATCGTTACGCAACCAGGGCCTTCTATTATCTGTTTGACGGCCGGACACTCTGGTTTGCCTCCAACATCACCTTTCTGATGCATCTGTGCGGACAAAAAGCCCGTCCGGACCCCATCGGGATTCTGCAGATTGCCTGCTATGGGCACACGCTCAGCCCCCGCACGCACACACAAGGCGTGCGCCGGCTGTTCCCGGCAACCTGCCTTTCTGCATCCCCCGAAGGCATCCAGGAAAAAACCTATTGGCACCTCGGTTATGAGGTTTCCGAAGGATTAGAACCGGATTCCTACGCCGATGAGGTATTTGAGGCCTTTGAAAAATCCGTCGCCCGAACGATGGCCCGCTCCCTGTCCGGATTCATCAGTCTCAGCGGCGGGATGGACAGCCGAATGGTTGCCGGTGCAGCCGTGCGGTACGGCAAATGGCCCGCCTTCACTTTTTCCAACAATACAGACACCCTCGAGACGCCCGATGTTAAGGTGGCCCGCCAGGTCTGTCAGCGGCTCGAACTGGAGCATCACGTCGTCCAGATGACGGCGGAAGAGGCCTTCGAGGAGGCGGATGAAATTGTGCGGCTGTGCGGCGGCCTTCTGCCGTTTCACCATCCCCTCAAGGGCTGGCAAAAAGTGAAATGGATGTGCCGAACCACGGGCTACAACATCGGCGGCGGATGCGGGGACCCTATAGCAGGCGACTATGTCAATTCCATCTATCAGATTGAGCCTGTCTGGACGGACGGGCTGCTGCGGCTGTATGCCCAGCGACGGCGGCTTTTTGCCAAAAACGAGCTGAAGGAAATCTTTCGCAGTGAAGTCCTCGAAGAAGCCTTCGGGCCGATGGAAGAGGAGATGGTCGAATCGCTTCGCGGCCGGCGCGGGCCGACGGCAGCCCATAAAATCGCCGCCTGGTCGCAGGTCTATTTTAATGCGGGCTTTACTTTCTGCGGACCGGCTTCCACGCACCCCGACGTCAGCGGCGACAGCCCGCATCTGGGTTATGAATATGTGGAAAAAATGCTGCGCCTTCCGGCGGACTGGCTCTATAAGAAAAATTTCTATCACTATATGATTACCCGCTGCCTGCCGACGCTGCGAGATATTATCTACGCCAATACAGGACAGCTTTTAAGCGGAAGAATGGAAACCTACCGTCTGCCCTGGAGGAAAAAAGCCGCCCGAGCAGTCTGGCAGCGGCTCCCGTTTGCGCTAACCGCCAAACTCTGGCATCACCCCGTTTCCCTGCGGCCCAGCACGGTCGGCGTTTTTGAAAAAGACGCCCGCCTTCATAAAAAAATGAATGAAATTCTGGAAGCGAATGCGGCCGTTCGGGAGGTGTTTGAGCCGGACGGGTGCCGCCGGTTTATCGCGGAATACGCCGCCGGACAAGACCGATTCGGGCGTTCCAGCATCGGCGATGAACTGTTCGGCACACTCGTATCGCTCTTCTGCTGGTTCCATCATACTTCTTCATAACAGAAAGGATTTCGCGTGGCTCCCGGCAAAAAAACACCCGTCATCGACAAAGAACAGGCGCGTCAGCGGGTCCTGAAGATTTTCCCGATCCTCCGGAAGACCTATCCGGATGCGACGGTTTCGCTGAACTACAAAAACCCGCTGGAGCTTCTGATTGCGACGATTCTGGCGGCCCAGTGCACGGACGCTCGGGTCAATATCGTCACGGCCGAACTGTTCAAAAAGTACCGCACGCCGGAGGATTATCTGAAGGTGCCGCTGGAGGAGCTGGCCGAGGACATCCGCTCAACCGGTTTTTACAACAACAAGGCCAAAAGTATTCAGGCGGCCTGTCGGAGTATTCTCGAACAATTCGGCGGCAAGGTGCCTGACACGATGGAGGAGCTGCTGCAGCTGAACGGCGTCGGACGCAAAACCGCCAACGTGATTCTGGGCAACTGCTTCGGCAAGCCGGCGATTATCTGCGATACCCATATGCTGCGGCTGGCCAAACGGCTGGGGCTGTCCAATCAGACCGACCCGGTCAAGCTCGAGTTTGAACTGATGGAGATTGTGCCGAAGGAAAAATACGGCGGCTGGACGCAGTTCAGCCACTGCATTGTCTTTCACGGACGGGCCTGCTGCACGGCGCGGAAGCCCAACTGCGGCAGCTGCCCGATTGCCCGGTACTGCCCTTCGGCCGGAAAAGCGGTCTGAACCGGTCTTATTTCAAAAGCCGCTTTAAGGTCGGGTCCATTGCCTCGGCCCAAATTTGATAGCCCTTTTCCTCCGGATGCAGCAGGTCGGGCATGACCTGGCGCGTCAGGACGCCCTGCTTATTAAGAAAGGCCTTGTTGATGTCCAGATAGAAGACGTTTCGTCCGTCGGCCAGTTTGGAAATCATCTGATTGACCTGGTCGTTCTTGGCCCAGAGAGGATTGTAGGAGGCGTCCTGTGTTTTGTCCCGGCGCTGTTCGTCGGAGCCGCGCGGGAAAATCGCCAGAATCAAAACCTTCGTGCGGGGGAGTTTCTCCCGCAGCATACAGACAATCGCCCGAATTCCGTCGGCAATCTGTTCCGCGGAATACTGCTCTCGGGCGGCATTGTTGGTTCCAATCATCAGCACAGCCAGCTTGGGCTGAATGCCGTCAATCTCCCCGTTCTGCAGGCGCCACAGCACATGCTCTGTGCGATCGCCCCCGTAGCCCAGATTGAGCGCATCATAGGAACTGTAATACTGCTCCCAGACGGCTTTGCCCTTGTTTTCCCAGCCGTGCGTGATGGAGTCGCCGATAAAAACGACCTGCGGATTCATTCGGGGAATCTGCTCCAGAATCGCCTGATGGCGCCGGGTCCACCACTCATCCGCACGCGGCACCGGCGCAACGGCCGGATGTATCCCGAGGGCAATCTGGGAACAGTTCAGTTTCTGCGGCCGGGCACAACCGAACAAAACACTGACAGCCGCCGCCCAAAGAATCCACCCACATCGTCTCATAAGCATTTCCTCCAAAAAATCGCTGAAACAAACTGATTGTGCCTTTTAGTCTAACAAGCCGAAACTTCTTTACAAAAAATTTTTCCGGAAAAATTGCTGTAAGTCCCATAAAAAAACCCCTTGGGTCGGCCTGTGCCTATTCCGCATTTTGGGTTGAGAAAAAATGCACAACAGGCCGAGTCAGCTGTGCTATAATTTCCCCCAGATTGTTCAACGTTCACAAATTGGGGAAACGTTTTTGGGGAGGGACTGATGCAGTACAAGTATCACACAAAGACCGGCAGTCTTTACATCCGGACAGTGGACACCTACGGCGACACGTGGGACAAAATCGACAAGGACGGGAATCTGACACCTTTGGCGGGGGCGATGCATATCACCCGCCGGCGGCTTCAGGAAATCATTACGGACTATCCTCTTATCATCCTCAACCGCACGGCCCTGATCGGCAAAAACATTGCCAAAGATTTCTTTGAAGATGTCAAACGCGAGGGAATTGTTCACATTCCCAAAAATGAGGAATCCTTAATCTTCTTCCTGATTGAACGGGAAGACGGCAAATACAGCGTCGGCTACAGCAGCCGTGTGGAACGGGTCGAAGTCCTCGAACAGCAGGAAAAGACCGAGGGCAGCAAAATCCGTTTCTGACCCTTTTGGCCCCGATGTGTATAGATTGTAATTGCAGCAAATCTTTAAATTCTGCAAAAAAATAAGTCCATTAAATAGAAAGAAGTTACAACGTTTTTTGCTCAATAGGAATTATTTCCAAAAAAGCAAAAAACGGGAAACGACCTGCTTACAGACACAGGTGAAGGATTTCGCCGACCTGCCGGGCTCGGATGTTCTGGTGCTCGCCCATCACGGTGCCTCGCTGCTCAAACCGCTCTACGACCTTTTGAATGCCCGCCTCCGTGATGCCGTAGTCGCTTAAGCGGGTCGGCATTTCAATCGAATGGAAGAACTGTACGGTCTTTTCAATAGCCGTTTTGGCCTGCGAGGTTTCATCCCCGCCGAGAATATGCCAGACCCGGCGGGCCATCTGGGCCAGTTTGCCCTTTTTGTTCTCGAACTGGTGTTTCCAGACACCCGGCAGAACAATCGCCAGCGACTCAGCATGGTCCACACCAAAGAAAGCCGTCAGCTCATGTCCGATTTCGTGGGTGCTCCAGTCCTCAATTACGCCGCGGCTGAGCGTGCCGTTGAGAGCGCACGTGGCCGCCCACATAAAGGTCGCGCGGCTGTCATAATCCTGCTTGCTGAGCACATCCTCCGCCGCGTCCAAAAGCGTGCGGACGACAGCCTCGGCCTGTCGGTCCTGCAAAGGCGTGTTCACGCTGTAGGTTGCATACTGCTCCATCACGTGCACAAAAGCATCGACCAGACCGTTGCGGAGCTGCTTTTTCGGCAGGGAATACGTGGTTTCCGGGTCCAGAATCGAAAACTGCGGGAAGACGTGGGGGCTGCCGAAGGCCAGTTTTTCCTGCGTGCTTTTTCGGGAAATCACGGAAAAGCAGTTCATCTCGGAGCCGGTTGCAGGCAGCGTGAGCACATCCGCCAAAGGAAGAGCGGCTTTGACAACGGAGCCGCCGCTGGTGAGGATGTCCCAGGGGTCTTTTCCCGGATAGCAGGCCGCGGCGGCAATAAACTTTGTCGCATCCAAAACCGAACCGCCGCCGACCGCCAGAAGAAACTCGACCTTTTCAGCCTTGATTCTTTCCACGGCCTTCATACAGGTTTCATAAAGCGGATTGGGTTCAATGCCGCTAAACTCTGTCCACTGTATCCCCTTTAGCCCATGAACAACCTGGTCATAGACCCCATTCCTTTTAATAGAACCACCCCCGTACAGCACCATTACCTTTTTGCCTTCAGGGAGATACTTTTGAACCTGAGGAATGGTGCCTTTTCCGAAAACGATACGAACCGGATTGTAAAACTCGAAATTATTCATAGGCCTGTCCTTTCCTAACGGTTCTCTTATATTATCCAGACCCAAAACGAAATGGCAAGAGAAAGAATCTGATGTCGCAGAATTTGATAAATCTGGACAGAGTAAAGCCGCTAATGGCCGATTTTTGCTGCGGAAGGGCTTTTCCGCTTGCAAAAGCCCAATCTTTTCCTTACAATCCTTCGTTTTCGCGGGAAGTCCCTGCGCAGAGTAAAGACTGTAAAAGCGGAGTCGGAAGACTTGTTTGACGCGTTAACCAGCAAATTTAATTCGATTTTTCATTCGCTCACCGGGCGAGGGCGCATCACGGAGGCCAACGTCTCTGATGCGATGCGGGAAGTGCGCAAAGCCCTGCTGGAGGCGGATGTTAACTATCACGTCGTCAAGCAGTTCTGCAAAGACGTCCAGCAGGCCGCCCTCGGCGCGGAGGTGATTAAGAGTCTTCGGCCCGGCCAGGTGATGATCAAAATCGTCCACGATGAGCTGGTCAAACTGATGGGGCCGGTGGACACCCGCATCTATTTTGTTTCGCCCGGACCGACGATTATCCTGCTGGCGGGCCTTCAGGGCTCCGGCAAGACCACCACGGCCGCCAAATTGGCCCAGTACCTCATTTCCAAAGGCAAAAAGCCCTGTTTGGTGGCCGACGACCTTCAGCGGCCCGCCGCCATTGACCAGCTGGAAACGCTGGCTCAGCAGGTCGGCGTGCCTATTTACACCGAACGCAATACCCAGGATGCCGTTAAAGTGGCCCGCAAAGGCATTGAGTTTGCCCGCCAGAACGGCTGCGATGTCGTTATCCTCGATACGGCCGGACGGCTCCATATCGATGAAGAGATGATGGCCCAAATTGAGCAGGTCGCCAAGGCCGTCAATCCGCACCAGATTTATCTGGTCTGCGATGCGATGACCGGACAGGATGCCGTCAATTCGGCCAAGGCCTTCAATGAGCGGCTGGAGCTGGACGGCGTGATTCTGACCAAGCTGGACGGCGACGCCCGCGGCGGGGCTGCTCTGAGCGTCAAGGCCGTCACCGGCAAGCCCATCAAGTTCATCGGTGTCGGCGAAAAACTCGACAAACTCGAAGAGTTCCACCCGGACCGAATGGCCGGACGCATTCTGGGCATGGGCGACATTGTGACCCTCGTCGAAAAGGCGCAGGAGCAGTTCGATGCGGAAGAAGCCCAGAAAATGCAGGCCAAGATGGCCAAAGGCACGTTCGGGTTTGATGATTTTCTCAAGCAGATGCAGGCCCTCAAAAAGATGGGCGGCATCACCTCGATGCTCAAACTGATACCGGGGATGTCGCAGCTGGGCGAGCTGGATATGGACGAGCGCGAAATCAACCGGATGGAAGGGATTGTCCATTCGATGACGCCCGAAGAGCGGCGCGACCCGGATATTATCGACGCCTCCCGCCGGCGGCGGATTGCCCACGGCTGCGGACGCGATGTGCAGGAAGTGGCTTCGCTGATCAAGACGTTCAAGCGAAGCCGAGACCTGATGAAATCGCTGTCCGGCGGAGCAATGGGCGGCTTTAAGAGTCTGCTGACCGGAAAACTGGACGTATTCAGCGCGCTGAACAGCGGGCGGAAGATCAAACAGCGTTCGGCCAGGAAGCGTCCGGAGCGTCGGAAGAAACATCGGCGCTGATATGACTGTCGAGGAGTATCTGAAGAAGCTGGAACGATTTATGGACGACCCGTACGCCCGGCAGGTGCGAACGTGCTTTGCGGGGCTGGACGGGCGGAGTGAACTGGCGGTCCTGCAGGCGCCCAGCCGAAGCGAATACGAACAGCTGGCGCGGGCGGTAGCCCGGATGACGCCGCAGGAAAAAGAAAACGCCGAGCAGCTCAGTCAGGCCCGAACGGAACAGCTGGCGCAGGAGGCCGGGGCGGACCCGGCCCTGCTGGCGATTTTTCTGAACGGCTACGCCCTCGAAAAAAGAAAGGCAGCGGGCCGCTGAGTTTTGGCACCGGATTGAACCGGAAACCTGTTTTGCCTTCGGCATCGGGCCGACGGCGAAAATTGATCATACAAGGAAAGAAAGGAACGACGTATGGCAGTCAAAATCAGAATGACCCGAATGGGTCGCCGGCATCGGCCCTTCTACCGGATTAACGCCGTGGAAGTCCGCACGCCGCGCGACGGCCGAATCCTCGAAAAGCTCGGCCACTACGACCCGATTGAGAAGGACCCCGCCAAGCAGGTGGTGCTCAATCTCGAGCGGGTGAAGTTCTGGATTGGACAGGGAGCCGGCACATCGGACACAGTCGCCGAGATTCTCAAGAAACAGGGCATCACCTGTCCGCAGTATGAAGAAAAGCTCAAACGGCGCCAGCGGGCCCTGGAAATCGCCCGCAAAAAAGGCCTGCCGTTTACGAAGGCCGAAAAAATCGCCGCCGGCCTGCTGTCTGAAAAGAAAGAAGGCGGCGAATAGTCCTGATTTCGTATGCGAATCGATGTCCTGACCCTGTTTCCGGAGATGTTTGACTCACCGCTGAGTCATTCAATTCTCAAGCGGGCGCAGCAGCAGGGCATTGCGGACATTGCTCTTTGGAATATTCGAGATTTCACCACGGACAAGTACCGAAAGGTGGACGACAAGCCCTACGGCGGCGGACCCGGGATGGTGATGATGTGCCAGCCGGTGTTTGACGCCTTCCGGCATGTCCGGCAGCAGCATCCGCAGCCCGGACGAGTCATCCTGCTGACGCCGCAGGGAACCCTGTTCACGCAGGACAAGGCCGTCGAGCTGGCCCGCGAGAACCGGCTGATTCTGATTGCCGGGCGCTACGAGGGCTTCGATGAGCGGATTCGCATCGGGCTGGGGGCGGAACAGCTGTCCATCGGCGATTATGTCCTGACGGGCGGGGAGCTGCCCGCGATGGTGATCATTGATGCCGTTGTCCGCCTGCTGGAGGGAGCGCTGGGCGATGAAGGGTCCGCCGAGGATGAAACGTTCCGCGACGGACTGCTGGAGTATCCCCAGTACACCCGGCCGGAGGATTTCAACGGGATGAAGGTACCCGAGATTCTCCTCAGCGGCGACCACGGACGAATTGCCCAGTGGCGAAATCAGCAGCGCATCGAGCGAACCAGACAGTTTCGGCCGGACCTCTGGCAGAAGTACGAGGCCCGAATGAAAAACAGTCAAAACCCTTGATGAAAAAAAACAGGAGATATTTCCGTGAAAAAAGATTTGATAGAAATTGCAGAAAGCAAAAGCCGAAAGAAAGAGATTCCGTATTTTGAAATCGGCGATACCGTGGACGTGCACTGCCGCATTGAAGAAGGCGGCAAGTCCCGCATTCAGGTGTTTACCGGCATCGTCATTTCCCGCAAGGGCCGCGGAATGAACGAGATGTTCACCGTCCGCCGCATTGTTAACGACGAAGGCGTGGAACGGACCTTCCCGCTTCACTCTCCGAACGTTGTGGACATCAAGCCGGTCCGCAGCGGCAAGGTGCGCCGGGCCAAGCTGTACTACCTGCGTCAGCGCAGCGGCAAGGGCGTGCGTTTATCCCAGCGGCACAGTGAACATACCGCAACCGCCTGATTAGACAGGAACCAATCGATGCTGCTGTTCGGCGGACGAAAGCGTCTCCTGGCGGACCCGCACAAACTGGGCCGATGGGGACAGCGTCAGGCCGAACGGTTCCTGCGGCGAAACGGCTGGCGGACGGTGGCGCGGAACTTTGCCTTCGGCGGCGGTGAAATCGACCTGATTGCCGCCGACCGTAACGGCATGGTGGCCTTCGTGGAGGTCAAAACCCGACGCAGCGAGGAGTATGCCCCGGCCGTTTCCGCTGTGACCTTTGCCAAACAGCAGAAACTGATTCGGACCGCAAAGTGCTTTCTGAGACAATACGACCTCTCGGATTGCCCTTTGCGGTTCGATGTTGTTACGGTGATTCTCCCCCCTGCCGGCCCGGTGCAGATTCGACACTATCCGGGGGCCTTTCGGCCGCGCTCCCGCTGACTTTATTCGAGGTGAACGACCCCCTGTTTGCGGTCGGCAGCCAGGGAAGCGGCTTTGATGTAATCATAAACCTCGCGGGGCCGCCGAAGCTTTTCAAACTCAAACATAGGATCCGTCTCATCTCGTGTCATCAGGGTAATCTTGCCGATGCCCAGCAGACAATCCAGCAAAGACCGACGAAGTTTAATGTCAAGGATGCGAAACATATCGATATTGTCCACTTTGCGGCTGAAAATCCCGCGGTTCCATTCGATGCGGTCCGGGCTTATCTGATAAACGATGCTTTTGAGGTAAAGGACTCGATACGCCGCCCGCATAACAGCCACCAGCAAAATCACGGCACCAGCCCAATCCGCCGCTCGAAAAACCGTCTGGATTGACTGTTGGCTCCGAGCAGGTTCCGTCAGATATTTTTCAAACGGCCAAACCATCAAACAAATCCCAAGGGCTGCAAAGAGCACCGCTGCCAGAAGGGTTCCTGCCATTCCCCATAGGGAAGGACTGACCGAAAGCGTTTCCGCAAGCGGAGCAGATTTCAGGGCTGTTTCTGCCGCCGGCTTTGGAGCAGCTCGATTGGAAGAGGATACTATTCCTGCATGATGAGATGTCGGAAGGGCATTCTCATCTTCCGTCAAAAACTCGCGGCACCAGCGGCACTTGACGGCATCCGCCAGTATCTCCTCTCCGCAAAAAGGACAGGGCTTAGTTTTCCGTTCCCGTTCCACACAAACCTCACTTTCAGCTGTTTTCCTCTAACCATCGGCAGAGCCGAGACGTTATCTTGAAAACATAATGGAAACCAGTATAATCCGGAATTGACGAATCCAAAATCTTTTTCGCGGAGATTCACAACTCATGGCTCTACCGGTCGCAGCCATCATCGGACGCCCCAACGTCGGCAAAAGCAGTCTGCTCAATTCGCTGGCAGGCCGCCGAATCAGCATTGTGGACCCGACGGCGGGGGTTACGCGCGACCGCATCAGCACCATCCTGTGCCACAAAGACCGCTACTTTGAACTGGTAGATACCGGCGGATACGGCATTGTGGATTCGGATGCTCTGGAAGAGCACATCGAAAACCAGATTTTTCAGGCCATCAGCAGCGCCAATCTGGTGATTTTTCTGGTGGATATTCGTCAGGGGCTGACCCCGCTGGACGAGGAAATCGCCGTACTGCTGCGCAAACACAATCTGCCGGTCATTCTGGCGGCAAACAAAGCCGACACTCCCTCTCTTTTTTCCGCCGCCGCCGATTTTGCCCCGCTCGGATTCGGCCTGCCGATTTGTGTATCGGCGGAACAGAAAATCAACCGGACGGAACTGCTGGACCGCATCGTAGAGGCCCTTGCCCATCTGCCTGCGGAAACCCCGAAAGAAGCCGTGATGAAACTGGCCATTGTCGGACGACGCAATGTCGGCAAAAGCACCTTCCTGAATGCCGTCGTGGGGCAGCCGCGGGTGATTACCAGCGAAATCCCTGGGACAACCCGCGATGCTGTGGATGTCCGCTTCGAAAAGGACGGCAAGTGCTTTATCATCATCGATACGGCCGGCGTCCGCAAGAAGAGCCGGATGCAGAACGATATCGAGTTTTACGGCTACACGCGCGTCATCAAGAGCATTCGGCGGGCGGATGTGGTTCTGCTCGTGATGGATGCTACGGAGCCGGTCTCGGAAGTGGATAAAAAACTGGCCCACCTGATTCAGGAGGAATACAAGCCCTGCATCCTCGTAATCAACAAATGGGATCTGGCCAAAGACCGGGCCGGGTCGCAGGATTATGCCGACTATCTGGAAAAAGCGATGGCCGGTCTTCGCCGGGCTCCGATTGCCTTTACGACGGCTCTGGAGGGCAAAAATGTGCAAAGCGTGCTGGATTTGGCGATGGAGCTGTTCAAGCAGGCGTCACTGGAGGTGCCCACGGCCAAGCTGAACAAGGCCGTTCGGCTGATTGAGGAGGAAAAGGCGGGCGGACACAGCCGCGGGATTATTCCGAAGATTTATTATGCGACACAGGTGGCGACCCGGCCGGTCACGCTGCTGCTGTTTGTCAACCGCATCAGCCTGTTTGACCCGGCCTATCAGCGCTACCTGGTCCACCGCTTCGGCGAACTGCTCGGCATCGAAGAGGTGCCCATCCGGCTCCTTCTGCGCCCGAAAGAAACAAGGAAAGCGGATCGGTCTTGAACAACAATTATGGTTCAGTCCGCAAAACAGAATTATTTCTCCTCTCGTTCTCGTAATTTTGTTGCTGTATGTCTACTAATAATTCTTGCCTGGTCGGCCTTCAGCAACATCCTGCAGAACGACTTTATCGACTTCGACGACACCGAGTACATTGTGGACAATCCGTATGTTCGAATGGGACTGACCTTTGAGTCGATACGCTGGGCTTTTACAACGGTTTTTCTGGGCAATTGGCATCCTCTGACCCTTTTGAGTCATATGGCGGATGTAGAGCTGTTCGGGCTGCATCCGGCCGGTCATCATCTGACCAGTCTCCTGCTGCATCTGCTGACAGCCGCCGCCCTGTTCGAATGGCTCCGTCGGGTCACCGGCTCACTCTGGTGCGCCTTTGCAGCCGCTCTCTTCTTTTCCATTCACCCCCTTCGTGCGGAGTCAGTTGCCTGGGCGGCAGAACGAAAAGACGTTCTGTGCGGTTTTTTCGGAATTCTTACGCTCGCCGCCTATTGTGCTTTTACAAAAAAGAAAACTTTTTTTTCATACGGCATGACCTTCCTTCTTCTTTTGCTCGGCCTGTTGGCCAAAGGGATGCTCGTCACATGGCCGCTGGTCTTTCTGCTTCTGGACATCTGGCCTTTGGAAAGAGCGAAAACCATTAAGGATTTGAAACCTCTGCTGCAGGAAAAGGTTCCGTTTTTTCTTCTCTGCATCGGATTCTGCTTTATCCTCTATTTTGCTCAAAAACAGGGCGGAGCACAGACGGACTGGAACGTTTATCCGTTTCGGTACCGGCTCGAAAACGCTGCCGTGTCGTATTTCCGCTACCTTTCAAAAATCTTCTATCCAACAAATCTCTCTGTTCTATATCCCTTACGGCCGGATTTCAGTCTGATTCGGCTGGGATTATCTCTGGGGGCATTGCTGGGCATCAGCGTCTTTTTCGGGCTTCAGTATCGCCGGCGGCCTTGGCTTTTCGTCGGATGGTTTTGGTACCTGATTATTCTGCTTCCTGTCATTGGCCTTGTCCAAATCGGCCGACAGGCCATGGCGGACCGCTACACGTATCTGCCCTCCGTCGGAGTCGGAATCGCCCTTTTCTGGACAGTCCGGGAGTGGACACGAGCACGTCCTGCTCGAATTGCCTTTGTCAGCGTCTTCTGTGCCGCAGGATTTGCGGCCCTTCTATTGGGCACATGGCTTCAGACCTACCGCTGGAAAGACACCATCACCCTTTTTGAACACTCGATTCGCGTCACCGGAGACAATCCGACTCTGGAGGTCAATCTGGCTTATCGACTGGCCCAAACTGGACAATTGGATCGAGCAATTGAAATGTCGGAATCCGTTCTGGAACGGTATCCGAACCTGTTTCAGTGTGTCGTGAATCTCGGATCTTTCCATCTGAAGAAAAACAACTATGAAAAAGCCCTGTTTTATCTGCAGAAAGCGATGGCAATTCGCCCGAAGAGCCGCTCGGAGATTCTCGGATATATAGGAGAAGTCTATTTGCGGAGCAGACAGGTCGAGGCGGCGGAGAAAACCCTCCTGGAAGCTCTTCAGGACAGCCCGCGAAACGCCCGTCTGCTGAACGCCCTGGGAGAGGCCCGCTGCCTTCAGGGACGAACGGCGGAGGCGGTGAATTTCTGGCGTCAGTCTCTGGAGCAAAATCCGTATTTTTCGCCTGCAGGAGAAAATCTGGCTTGGGTACTGGCGGTCTGTGAAGAAGACGCCGTGCGCTGTCCGCAGGAGGCGCTGTCGCTCAGCCGGCATCTGGTCCGACTGTTTGGGCCCACGGCCCGCCGCCTGGATATTCTGGCCGCTGCTTACGCTGCCGTCGGGGATTTTCCGCAGGCAGTGGCCGCGGCGCAAGAAGCATGGAGTCTGGCTCATCAGGAACAGGACACAAAACGGCTTTCCGAAATTGATATCCGTCTTCAGCTGTACCAGCAGGGCAAATCCTTTCTTGAAAAAGTCTGCAGACAAGAAGTAGAATAGCAACTAAAAAGACAGGGGAAACAAACCCTTTCAGGAGTGAAAACCATGGATGCTCTTCTGCTGATGCTTATTTGCGGAGCCGGATATGTGATTGCCTACCATACCTACGGGCGTTTTCTGGCCCGAAAAATTTTTCGGCTCAATCCGGATGCCCCTGTGCCCAGCCGGGAGTTTCAGGATGGAGTGGACTATGTGCCCTCCCGCAAAGAAGTCATTTTCGGACACCACTTTACTTCCATCGCGGGAACCGGACCGATTGTCGGGCCCGCCATCGGCATCATCTGGGGATGGCTGCCGGCCCTCCTCTGGGTAACCCTCGGCTGCATCCTCATGGGCGCCGTTCACGACTTTGGAACGCTGGTGATTTCTCTGCGAAACGAAGGCAAAAGCATCTCGGAAATCGCCGCCCGCTACATCAATCCTCGTGTACGTCTGATTTTCTTTTTGATCGTTTTTCTGGCCCTGCTGATTATCATCGCCATTTTCGGCGTGGTCATCGCCACCGTATTTAAACTGTACCCGGAATGCATTCTCGCCATTTGGCTGCAGATTCCGATTGCCGTGCTTCTCGGCTGGGCCATTTATAAAAAGAATGCTCCCCTGACCTTTTCAACCTTCTTGGCCGTGACGGCAATGTACGCCACGGTTGCCCTCGGGGCCTGGCTGGAGGGCTTCTGGAAAAGCCGCTTCGGCCACGGCGTTTTTGCCTTTCTGGATTCCTGGCCGATCCCCTCCACCGGAACCTGGACCATTATACTTCTGATTTACTGCTGGTTTGCCTCCACCCTGCCGGTCACAACCCTGCTTCAGCCGCGCGATTACATCAATGCCTGGCAGCTGTTTTTGATTATGATGCTGCTGGGCCTTTCCGTACCGGCGGCGGCTTTTCGATACGACAATTTTCATCTTTCAGCCCCGGTTTATCTGCCTCGTTTTGCGGATGTGCCGCCGCTGCTGCCGATGATGTTTGTAACAATTGCCTGCGGCGCCATCAGCGGCTTTCACTCGCTGGTTGCCAGCGGAACAAGTCCCAAACAAATTTCCCGCGAGACTGACGCCCAGTTTATCGGCTATGGTTCAATGCTCGTGGAGGGAATGCTGGCGGTTCTGGTCATCATCTGTATCGCCGCCGGCCTCGGAATCGGCACCGGCGGGTTGACCGGGCGGGCTGCATGGGACCAATTCTACACCGGCTGGATGGAAGGACGCGGATTAGGAAACAATCTTCAGCCCGTTGTTATCGGGGCCTCAAACATGCTGGCGGCTCTCGGAATCCCTGCTGTGCTCGGGGCGGCCATCATGGGGGTTTTTGCATCCTCGTTCGCCGGCACGACGATGGATACCGCTGTTCGCATCCAGCGGTACGTCATCAGCGAACTGGCAACAGATTTTAAACTCCCTCGTCTGGCCAACCGCTGGACTGCCACAACGCTGGCGGTTGTAACGGCGGCCGCCGTGGCCTTTATCAATACTTCCGGCAGGACTATCTCCTTCGGTGCTGATGCCAAGGGGGCCCTGCGGCTGTGGCCGCTGTTCGGAACCGTCAACCAGCTGATGGCCGCTCTGGCACTTCTGGTTGTTACGATGTATCTGAAGCGCAAAGGCGGGCTGAAATACCTCGTTGCCGCCGGCCCCTGCCTGATCATGCTGGCCCTGACCGGCTGGGCAATGATTCTCAATGAAATCAGTTATTTTCGCCAGCAGAATTGGCTCTTGTGCGGCTTGGGCGGAGCAGTTTTTCTCCTGGCCTGCTGGATGACAATCGAAACTCTTATATTGTTCCTGAAGGGCTCTACGGCGCCGGCGCAGGAGCAGGAGAAGAGCTGACGGGAATCAGACGAATCCGAACCATTGCCGGCGGCTCCGGGGCTTGAATCATCCCTCTCCGAACCAAGTCCTGCGGAAAATTGTAAATCACTGGACGCGGCGGCGTCTGCTCCATTTGCTGATCGCCGCTGAGCACCTGGATCAAGAGATGATACGGCTGCTGCTGATACTGAGTCTTTGCCTCCGGCGTCGAACGGAAATGAATCGTTGTTAAGTCATCCAGCACCTCGACTTTATAGGCTCCGAGGAGCTCTGCCGGCATGATAAAACCAATGCGGCCGGGATTCGTCTGGAAGACCTGAGCTTCCAGCGGCAGCGTCGAAGGCATGCGAATCAGAACCGTCTGAGAGGCATACTGTTTCTTGTCATTCGGGCCCAGCGTGATGAACGGCCTTTCGCGAACAGGACGCAGCCGGGCATTCTCGATTTGATTGGCGGATAAAACCACACGAGCGGCGGTATCCGTTCCCTCCCGAATGTACATTGACACACGCGAGGGCTCAACACTCTCCGGAGTCAGCAGCTGCCCGGCTTCATCCCGGACTTCGACCGGCACTTCCCGGAGCACCAGGCGCTGGACCTGCACCTCGACGGCAGAGGGCTCACAAGCCGTGACCGCCAGAGCCAGGGCCTTCACTCGAACCCCTTTGCGAATCAGCTCATCCAGCGGAATCTGATAAGTGCCGGCCTTATGGTGTCCGTATTCCTGCGGGTCATAGTAAAAATCGAGCCGCTCCCGATACGGGTCGGCATCCGTTGCCCGGTGCCGCCGTTCCAGTTCCGCAATTTTTGCCGGCGAGCCGCGAAATGTAATCTTCACCGCCGCGCGGCTCTGGCCTCCGGCAAATGTCACAAAATAATCCGGGTCTGCGGTCGGAGACAGTTCGACCGTCCCCAGAAGCGTGGTTTCCTTTTCGAGGGACATAAAGGCCCATATCCAGATCGTCGCCGACAGGAAAGCAACCACAAGCAGTTTTTTTATCTGCGCCGCCACCGCCGAAAACCCTTTATTGTTCGGTCAATTTGCACCTGTTTCCTGAGGGGATTCAGACCCCCGCTCCTCCATTGCTTCTTTGAGATATCTGCGCAGCTGAGATTCGGTCACATTCCGCTCCAATTTCCCATCGAGGGCAACCGAAATAATCCCGCTTTCTTCACTGACCACGATAACCAGTGCATCAGAACCGCTGGCCAGCCCCAGCGCTGCACGGTGCCGCGAACCAAGAGAGCCGGTAGCACTCTCTCCCTCCGACAGGGGCAGCTGAACACGTGCTGCCAGCAAACGATCCCCGCGAATAATCAAAGCCATATCATGCAGCGGAGTTCCCGGATAGAAAATGGTCTTGATTAATTCCGAAGAGATTCGTGCATCCAGGCGTACGCCGGTTTCTATGAACTCGCCCAGGCCGACATGGCGTTCTATCACCAGGATCGCCCCCGTTCGGGTAGACGCCATCTGAGAAACAGCCGAAACAATCTCTTCGATGCCTCGGCTGATGTGCCGGCTGGAGCCGGTCGTAAAAAGAGAGGTTTGCCCGATTCGAATCAGGGCCCTTCGAATTTCCGGCTGAAAGGCGATCACCGCCACGATTAAAACAGCCAGCAAAAAGCCGTTATAAAGAAATGCTATCCGGTCCATCCCGAAGGTTTTGACTCCGAGATTCAGCACAAGCGAACCGGTAAACAGCACCAGCACCATCCCCCGAAAGAGACGTTCTCCGCGAGTACCCTCCAGAAAATTCAGAACCGCATAGACGACCAGCCCAATAATGATTAACTCGGCAGCTATGACCAGTCGTTCGTAGGGGGAAATTCTTAAGATGTGCTCTACAATCACCTGCAAGACTTGCCGTTTCTGTTAAGGGGCCGTCTCGTTTTCGCCGTCAGCAGCACCGAAAAACAGTTTTTAATTTTCTTAAAATGAGGAATCCTGTTGTCTTTCTCACCCAGGCCTGTCAGCGTGTATAAAGTGGCGTCAAACGGCTCGGACTGTCCAAAAGAAGTATGGAATCGATATCATCCTGGAACATCAGCCAATTTGAATGAATGGCCCGGTAGTGTCTCTGGTCCACCTCTTTAACAGTCACTCCCGGCGCGCCGGTACAGCCAGCCAGAAGCCCAATTCCAACCAAAATCAGTCCAAAAACCGCCGCCTTATAATACTGTTTGATTCGTCCCATTTCTAGCCCCAGTGCTGCTAACAGACATAACATTAAACATCTTTCCCACTTATACCGGATAGTAATTCTATGTCGAAATACTGTCAATGGAAAAACGGCCCTGCTTTCTTTTTAGACCTCTTTTCCTTATAGTACAGCACAGATATAGTTTGAATAATAAAAACTTTCAAGGTCGTTTATGTCTATTATATCGCTTCAGAATATTGAAAAATCATTTGGGTCAATATCTGTCTTTTGCGGGTTGAATGTCTCGTTTCACAAAGGGCAGCGTGTTGGTCTTGTCGGCCCGAACGGTTGCGGCAAAACAACACTCCTCAAATTAATCATCGGCAGCGAGACCCCTGATAAAGGGATTATTTATATCCAGAAAAATCTAAAAATTGCCTATCTGCCCCAAGAAACTCTTTTTCCCCCAGAAAGAAAAGATCAAACCGTTTTTGACATGGCCGCCGAAGGCCTTGAGGAAATTCGCTCTCTTACGTGCCAAATTGAAGAAGTTGTCTGCGGACTTGAGACAGACAAGCAAGACGTTTTAAGACTGGGGCTGTCAAAATATGAACACATTCACCGCCTCTTAGACCAAAAGAGGGGATGGAATCCAGACTCATCCATTAAGAGTGTGCTGTGCGGACTGGGGCTGAGCGAAGACACTCATTTTCGCCCCGTTTCAACCCTTAGCGGCGGGCAGCTCTCTCGGCTCATACTGGCCCGCACCCTTGTTCAGCCGTCAGATGTTCTTCTGCTCGATGAACCGACAAATCATCTTGATCTTCAGGGGATAGAATGGCTGGAGACGTTCCTGAAAAACTATAAGGGGACCATCCTTTTAATCAGCCACGACCGCTATTTTCTTAACCAGCTGTCAGACCATATCGTTGAAATAGAGGACGGAAAAGCCGTCTTTTATAAAGGAAACTATACCTCTTTTCTGGAACAAAAAAAAATAAGACGGCTTTCCGAAGAGCGCATTCTTCGCCGTCGGAAAGAGTTTATTGCCAAAACCCTTGATTTTATTGCCCGCAACAAAGATCAGGAAGGGATGCGCCGTACCGCACGGGGACGCAAGACCCGCCTGCGCCGCCTCCTCCATAATAACCCCGAATTTTTGAAATCTCTCCCAAAAGAAAAAAGAATCTTTTTTCGCTTTGGAACATACTCCGGGCAAGGCGAAAAAATGATCTCAGGAATTTCTTTATCAAAACGATACGGCACAAATATTCTATTCCAGGACTTAAATATAGAATTGGAGCGAGGGGATCGAATTGTCGTCATAGGTCCCAATGGTTCCGGCAAAACAACCCTTCTGAAAATTCTTCTCGGCCTCGACAATTCCGACACAGGCACTGTTCAGCGCCGGGAAAACCTCCGGATCGGCTACCTGGACCAGCACGCCCAGACTCTTTCCGTTGGAAAATCTGTTTTGGAAGAAGCCGCCTCTGTTCGGCCGGATCTCACCCAGGAAAACCTCCGCAGCAGGCTGGCAGCCTTCCTTTTTAGGGGGGAACAGGTTTTTCAGAAAACTGAAACCCTCAGCGGCGGTCAGAAAAGCCGTCTTATGCTGGCAAAGCTGGTTCTCGCGGAACCGGATGTTCTTCTCCTTGATGAACCAACCAACCACCTTGACATTGAAAGCTGTCAAGCCCTTGAGGAGGCCCTTGACCTCTACGAGGGAACGGTTCTGGCCGTCAGTCACGACCGTTACTTCATTGATTCCCTCTTTGAAAAAATGCTGATTCTCGGCAGAGACAAAAACGGCCGAACGATACAATCCGCCCACTCATGGTACCAGAAGCTCTCTGATGAAAAAGGAATTTTCACTCAGTGGACAGAGCTCATTGCCTCCCAGTGCGAAAAGACCGCTGCCGAAAAGAAAGAGACGAGCAAAAAGGAAATATCTGTAAAATCAGCGCCGACCGTTTTATCAACTCCGCCAGAGCTTCGCCCATTCAATGCCTGGACAATTGAAACAATTGAAGAAAAAATCCTTTCCCTCGAAGAAGAAATTGAATCCCTTACTCTTCAATACGGCAAAGAGGATACGTACCGCAATAAAGATTCTTTTAAGACACTTCAGGAGAATCTGGATAAGAAAAAATCTGAACTCGCCCTCCTTTATCGTGCTTACGATTGGCGAACATCCAAAAAAAACCGCTGAGACTTGTGAACAACTTGTTAGAATAAATGTGAGAACTGTGAGGCCATCAAAGAAGAGAGGTTCTCTATTTTATCATCCCTTCTTTCTCAACAGATTCCCTTACACATCAAACAGATTTTGTTACAGGTTATCCACAAGATCTTTTGAATAAATTACTTCAATAACTTGTTTGCAAAAAAGGGGTTAGAATACACTCTTGTCTAAACATGCAACTTTTTCACATCTCATATGACAACAAGAAAAATAAAAAGAATTCTCCTATTTACATAGGAAAGATTCTTCTGTTTTTTGGTTAAAACAAAGATTCCTCTGCGGTTCAAAATCCAGTTGCAAAACCCATCCTTTCGGGTACATTATGCGGAATGTGTCAAAAGATAAAAAAAGGGTTTTTTGCAGGGGAAAACGATGAAACTGAATCTGAATCGTCTGGCTTTTCAGGAAGCGTTATCGCTGGCAGGAACCGTTATTCCTCGAAGCACCCCTAAGCCGATTCTTCAGTGTGTCCGAATCCGTACCGATAAAGGCAGGGTCTTTTTGTCGGCGACCGACCTGGAAGTGGGAATTGTCTGCCAGATCGGGCAGGTGGAGATTACAGAAGAGGGAGAGGCCGTTGTCCCTGCTGAGAAAGTCAGTGCAATTGTGCGGGAAACTGCAGACGAGACAATTCTTCTTGAAGAGGCGGAGTCGACCCTTCATCTCACGGCCAGTGACAGCAAATATACTATCTACGGACATGACAGCCGCCAGTATCCTTCGGTGCCGGAGTTTCCGGGCAAGGCAGACCTGGAGGTGCCCTTGGCCCTTCTAAAGGAGTCGATTCAGCAGACTCTTTTTGCGGCGGCAAAGGAAAGCACTCGTTATGCTCTGAACGGCGTCTTATGGGAAATCGCCGGGAAGAAGCTTAATTTAGTGGCGACAGACGGACGGCGCCTGGCCCGCAGCGTTATTGCCCTGCAGAAAGCGGCAAAATCGCCCGATGGTAAAATTATTGTCCCGTCTAAAACGATGGCTCTCCTGGAGCGCTTGCCTTCCGACGCAGAATCCGTCGTGGCTGTTTCGTTCGGCGACAACAGGATTTCTGCTTCGTGCGCAAGCGTGACGCTCAGCTCAACACTGGTAGAAGGCAATTTCCCCAAATACGAAGACATCATTCCCAAAGACTATGAGAAGAAAGTCGTTCTCAATACAGCGTCCGCCCTCAGCGCCGTCAAAAGAGCGGCCTTGCTCTCGAGCGAGGACAGCAAAGGGATAAAGATTTCCCTTCAAAAAGGGAAAATGCTCTTCTCGAGCCGGGCTCCTGAAACAGGTGATGCCCAAATTGAAATGGCGGTCGAGTATGACGGACCCTCTATCGAAATCGGCTTTAATCCGCAGTTTCTTCTGGATGCTATCCGCGTCCTTTCCGCTGATACCTTCGAGCTTCATCTGGGAGAGCCGGATCGGCCAGGGTTGATAAAAAGCGGCAGCAATTTCCTCTATATCGTTATGCCGGTCAATTTATGAAACATCCCGCAGAACTCTATCAATATAAAAGACAGGGCCTTACGGCTTCACCTGATTTTCCAAGAGAAAACAGACCGGAGCCGCTGGCCAATCTTGTCGGGCGATTTTTGAAGCAGCGCTCCGCTGAGCTGGAACAAAACGGACAGCTGCTTGATGTGTGGGACAAAATTGTCCCGGAAAGTCTGCGTCCGTACTGCCGCCTGGATGGCCTCCGGAACGGAGTCCTTTCTATAGAAGCGGCTTCCGGCCCCTGTTTTTTTCAGCTGAAAACAATGTCGGATGAAATGGTCCGCCGTTTTCGTCAGCTTTGTCCCTCCGCAAAGATTCAAAAAATTCGCCTGCTTCCTCTTTCTCTGCCAGCAGAAGAAACCAGATTACTATGAGCACCAATACATACGATGCCAGCAGTATTAAAATTTTAGAGGGACTTGCGGCCGTCCGGAAGCGCCCGGATATGTACATCGGAAACCGCCAGGAAAGCGGACTCCATCACCTTGTCTATGAGGTTCTTGACAATGCAATTGATGAGGCCCTTGCCGGACGCTGTGACCAGATTATTGTGCATATCCACATGGACGGCAGCTGCTCCGTGGAAGACAACGGCGGCGGTATTCCTACGGAAATCCATCCGGAAGCGGGCGTCAGTGCACTCCAGGTGGTGCTGACCACCCTTCACGCCGGCGGGAAATTTGATAACAAGGCCTATCGGGTTTCGGGAGGCCTGCACGGGGTCGGCGTGAGCGTTGTCAATGCCCTCAGCGAATGGCTTCAGGCAGACGTCTGGCGCAACGGCAAGCACTATCAATTTGAGTGCGTTCGAGGGGTCCCGAAAGGACCGGTTCGTGAAGTAGGTCCGGCCAGCAAAAGAGGAACGCGGATTACCTTTATGCCGGATTCCGAGATTTTTCCCGATACGGAATTCAAACATGAAACGCTGCTGAAGCGGGTTCGTGAGCTGGCCTATCTGAATGCCGGTGTGCACATTACTTTTCAAGATGACCGTTTCAATAAAAAGGAGGTTTTCCATTACACGGACGGCATCCGCGCCTTTGTAAAGTATCTGGACGAAGGGAAGACGCCCATCTGCGACACAATCTATTTTTCCAAAACAGACCTTGAAACCGGAATGGAGTGTGAAATCGCCTTCCAGTACAACGACAGTTATGTCGAGAATGTTTTGGCCTTTGCCAACAACATACGGAATATCGACGGGGGCACTCATCTGTCCGGATTTCGAACGGCGCTGACAAGGACCATGAATGCCTATGCCCGCAGCGCCAATATGATTAAGAATATTACTCCGACCGGCGAAGATTTGCGGGAGGGTCTGACCGCTGTAATCAGCGTTAAGCTGCGAGACCCCCATTTTGAGGCCCAGACAAAGGTACGGCTCTCTAACCCGGAAGTGGACGGCTTTGTTCAGAGTGTTGTGAACGAGAAACTCTCGATTTACCTTGAGGAGAACCCGTCTGCAGCCAAAGCCATTCTCACTAAAGCCATTCAGGCCGCAGCCGCCCGGGAGGCCGCCCGCAAGGCCAGAGAGCTGACGCGGAGAAAGGGGGCCCTCAGCGGGGCGGACCTGCCCGGCAAGCTTTGGGACTGTTCCAGCCGGCAGACAGACAACACGGAAATTTTTATTGTGGAGGGCGATTCAGCAGGCGGCTCGGCCAAAGCCGGACGTGACCGCGAACACCAGGCAATCCTGCCGCTGAAGGGAAAGATTATCAATGTAGAAAAAGCCCGGCTGGAAAAAATGCTCGGTCACGAGGAGATCCGCACGATTATCAGCGCCCTCGGAACAGGTATCGGCGCCGATGAATTTGACATTACAAAATGCCGCTATGGAAAAATTATCCTGATGACCGATGCAGATGTGGACGGGGCCCATATCCGCACACTTTTGCTGACCTTCTTTTTCCGACAGATGCCGCAGCTCATTGAGGCCGGAAAGATTTACATTGCTCAGCCGCCTCTGTATGAAATCCAGCAAAAAGGAAAAAAGGAGAGCCAGTACCTCCTCAGCGAGGCCCAGATGAGAAAATTTGTGGAGAACCGCGGCCTGGAAGGAGCCCGCCTCGTCGTCCGTTATTCCGACAAGACGACTCAGGTGATTGAGAAGGCAAAGCTGGCCCTGCTGGTTAAGATACTCAATGATGCCGAACGAAGCATCGCGGTTCTGGAGCGAAGAGGCATCGTTTTCCGTGAGTTTGTAGAGAGTTATTTTGACGGAGCGCGCCTTCCTGTTTATCACATTCGCGCACAGGGACAGAGTGAATTCTTTTATACAAAAGAGGAATTTGAGAAGCGTCAGGAGGAACTGGCGGTTTCTGAGAGCCGGACGGAACAGGAAGAGTCGATCGGAACATTTCTTGCCGAGGAGCTTCACGAAGTTGTTCGCCTGAATGAAATTCACGAGCGTCTTCAAAAGGATTTCCAAATGGATATGACGGATTTCCTTCAGCGTCCGTCCCGTTCGGAGGAGCTGGAGGAAACCGGCGGCAAATTCGAAGTATCTGCCGGCGAGAAAACGTACCCCGTACCTTCCCTGGAACAGCTTCCTGCGGTTATTCGCAAGATTGGCTCTGAGGATATTGAAATTAAGCGCTTTAAAGGTCTCGGCGAAATGAATTCGGAACAGTTATGGGAAACCACAATGGACCCCAAGCGCCGGACCCTTCTGAAGGTGGATATGGACGATGCCGGTGAAGCGGACCGCCTGTTCAGTATTCTGATGGGGGATGATGTGGAAAAAAGAAGAAAGTTTATCCAGGAGCACGCCCTCGAGGTTCAAAATCTTGATATTTAAGAATGACAAGAGCGGAAAGAAGTTTTTGCTTGCAAAACCTGTTGGTCTTGTCGAGAATAATCTGCTGTGACATTTGACATAAAGGATTGCCGAAACTTGCGCAAGGGAGGCACCAAGATGAAAAAAATGACAGTAATATTGGCCGCGGCCGCTGTGGGGGTTTTGTCTGGCTGTCAAACTGGGAAAAAACCTTCCGACCGCGTCAATCCGGATGTGATTGATTCAGAGAAAATACAGCTTCAAAGTCGAATTGACCGAAAATTTGATGACCCGCAGGCCCACTATCAGCTTGGAAAGATTTATCAGAGGGAAGGACTTTTAGACAGGGCAGCTTGGGAGTTTACCTTAGCACTTCAGTTTGACCCGGTACACTATGCCGCTCAAGCCGCTAAGGTTCGAGTTTATAAGGATTTGCGGCAAGCCGACCGTATGACGGTTGCGGCAGAACTCTTCATTGATCAAGCCGGAGGGTCAGCGGAGTCACTTACTTTGCTTGGACGTGCCTTCCAAGCAGAGGGACTGGATGACTATGCCCTCACTTGCTATCAAAAAGCCCTCGATCGCTCCCCCAATTCAGCCCTTCTTCACAAGCAGATTGGGCTTTTCTATCTGAACAAGAAAGATTTGGTCAAGGCTGAAGAATATCTGCGAAAAAGCATCCAGATTGACCCCTATCAGCCCGATGTGGCTGAGCAGCTGGGCAAAATGGGTGTTGTTATACAAGTTCCGCAACCTTCTGCCAAGACGGCTCCTTCACAAGAAACCGCAAAGCCTGCCGCTGCACCCTAAGACACGGTCCGCTTCGTCTTTTCGAATTACAAGGGTTTTTTGAATCCTTTTGCAGTGCAGAAAACATAAGCGTGGTTCAGAAGAAAACCAATGTTTTGGTGTGCGCACATAGTTTTTTTACTATGTTTTTTCCCTTCAAACAAGTGGGTGAGAAATATCTGTTCAAAACATACTTATTATCAGACAAAAGTGAGCGACAAAGACCAAAATACAGAGAAGAAAGAGACCTCCGCAGGAAAAATCCTTCGTTCTGATTCTGAATGGAGAAAGCTCCTTACTCCGCAACAATACAATATATTGAGAGAAAAAGGAACAGAGCCGCCATATACAGGCGTTTATAATACTCATTTTGAGAAAGGGGTTTATACCTGTGCCGGGTGCGGACAAGTGTTATTTTCATCAGAGACAAAGTACCCCTCTCACTGCGGCTGGCCTGCCTTTTATGAGGTAGAGAAAAAAGGGGCCGTGATTCGCCGCATTGACAGAAGTTTTGGGATGGTTCGAACGGAGATCCTATGCAGTCGGTGCGGAGGCCATCTTGGACATGTTTTTCAGGACGGTCCCCCGCCCACAGGCCTGCGGTACTGTATTAATTCAGCCGCCCTTTCCTTTCAAGCTGCTCCCGAGGCACCTTAAAGCCGTCAAAGACAGTAAATTTTGCGCAGAAAGAACAAAATTCTTGTCTTAAAATCGGCAAGATGGTACGATTCTATACAGGAAAGCAGGTTTTTTCGGGGCGTGGCGCAGTTTGGCTAGCGCGCTTGACTGGGGGTCAAGAGGTCGCAGGTTCAAGTCCTGTCGCCCCGATTGGCAGCAGGCACAGCGCTTCTTTTGACAGGGCAGCGGAAGCTCCAAAGTGTTTCTTCAGACAATTAAATAGGCAGAGAACAGGGAAAAGAGGACTATTCATTCACAGAGCCGTTCTCGTAGATTTTGAATCGGTGACAGACAGAAATAGTGAAGGGCTCTTTTGGCAGGGAGAGACATATGCGAGTCGTGTTGGTGGATGATCATCAGATTGTCAGGGAGGGTATGTGTGTCCTTCTGCAGAGGCGTCCGGATATCGAGGTGGTCGGCCAGGCAGGGGACGGCAGGACGGCGGTAGAGCTGGTCAAGAAGCTGCAGCCTGATGTAGTCATTATGGACATTGGGATGCCGAATCTGAACGGGATTGATGCAACCCAGCAAATGCTCGCGGACAACCCGAACATTAAAATTCTTGCGCTGTCTACCCATTCGGATGCATCCATGGTTGCCAAGATGATTCGAGCCGGCGCCAGCGGCTATATGCTCAAGGAATCTGCTTTTTCGGAACTTCTAACCGGCCTCGATACGATCATGCAGGGCAAGACCTATCTGTGTGCCAAGATTGCCTCGGTAGTGTTTACGGATTATGTAAACATGCTCACCAATCCGAATTGGCAGTCCCGAGAAGTCCTGACTTCGCGGGAACGAGAGATTCTGCAGCTGGTTGCGGAGGGACACACAACAAAACAGATTGCCCAGATTCTGAATCTGAGCCCCAAAACCGTCGATTCACACCGAGAGCATATTATGCAGAAACTGAACATCCGTACCATTGCCGGGCTCACAAAATATGCTGTCCAGGAGGGTTTAACCCCTAACAATCCTTAACAGAACAGACGGAAAGCAAAAGCACCTGTCTTTTTATCGGACGCGCTGGGTTTTTTTCCTGTCCGCATGTTAAGTCTGTCCTTTTTTTGGCCGATAACCTGAACGGCAAGGCCGATTGCGGACAAAGTATCTCTCGGGATGCAGCAGGACAGGGTGTCCTGCCGAAAGAAGTCCTTGTATTTGTCTTGTCCGCGAAAAAATGTCGGCCTCCGGAAAGGGACAGTCTGAAATGTTCAGTACAGACCGAGCTCGGCAAAAGCGCCCTTCTCAGAGCCATGCACTGCCCGAAGGCGGAACAATGCCCCTGGAAGAGCTGCTTCGGGAAACCCATCAAAAGTGGATTCAGTCTCTGGAAGAGCAAAAACAGCTTCAGGCCAAACTCGAGCGGCTGGAGAAGGATTTCCACACAATCTTTGACTCCGTGCCGGCAATGATTTGGTACCGCGACTGTCAGGGAACAATCCTGCGGGCCAATCGCTGTGCCGCCGAATCCGTGGGGCTTTCCGTGGAAGAACTGGTCGGAAAAAATTATTATGAGTTATTTCCTGACGGGGCTCAAAAGGCCCTCGAAAAAGACATGCAGGTGATTGTGAGCGGCCAGCCCCTCTATAAGCAGCTTCGAAAGTACGTAACCGCCGACAATCGGGTTCGATGGGTTCTGGCAGACCGCATCCCCTATTGGGATGAGAATGGGCAGGTGGCCGGCGTCATTGTGTTTGCTCAGGACATCACGGAGCAAAAGGCCGCCGAGGATGAGCTGCATCTGGCCAACCGCCGCATCGAACAAGCCAACCGTCAGCTGCGCGCCGCCGCTGAGAGAGCCCGCATTCTGGCGGAGGAGGCCGCAGCGGCCAACCGCGCCAAGAGCGAATTTCTGGCGCATATGAGTCATGAATTGCGGATGCCGATGAATGCCATCCTCGGATTTGCAGAGATTCTGCAGGAAGAAAACCTTTCGGAGGAGCAGCGGCAGTATGTCCGGACGATTCAGCGTTCTGCCTCGAATCTGCTGACCCTGATTAATGAAATCCTTGATTTTTCAAAAATTGAGGCCGGCAAGCTGCGTATCGAAATGGTTCCCTGTTCCTGCGCGGAGGTTGTTCGAGAGGTGGCCGAACTGATGGAGCATTCGGCCCGCTCCAAAGGTCTTGACTTTCAGGCGGATTGTTCCCCGGAATTGCCCGGAGTTATTTATACCGACCCAATGCGGCTTCGTCAGTGTCTGCTGAATTTGGTAGGCAATGCCATAAAGTTTACGGAGAAGGGACGGGTGTCGGTGCGTGTTTATCCGGAGACAGCCGCCGGACAAAAGCGGATTCGTTTTGATGTGCAGGATACCGGCATCGGAATTGAACCGGAAAAACAGACCCTGATTTTTGAATCCTTTACACAGGCGGATTCTTCTATCTGCCGTAAATATGGAGGGACAGGTCTGGGGCTGGCTGTAACACGCCGGCTGATGGGACTGTTGGGCGGGCATGTGGAGCTGGCCAGCCAGCCCGGAAAAGGCAGTACCTTTTCTTTGATTTTGCCTTGTTTTGTGGAGCCGATGCAGAACACGGCGGCTGACCCTTCAGTTCCCGCCCATGTGCCGCAGGAGGATGAACGTCATATCGGCTGTATCGGCCGCATTCTTCTGCTTGACAGCGATCCGCCCAATCCGATTCACGCCTCCCTGCTGCTGCGCCGGGCCGGTCTGGACGTGTGCGTTGTTCAGGGCCTGCGTGAGGCGCTTGCGGAGCTTAAGCAGAATCCCTTTAATCTGGTGCTGATAGCTCTCCAGAAGGTTCAGGAGGCCCGCAAAGCAGCGGCTAAACTGCGCAATTTCGATGAACAGCTTCCGATAGTAGTGATTACATCCGACACGTCGAAAAAGACGGCGGAGCAATTTAAGATTGCAGGCAGCAATGCTGTTCTGGTTGAGCCGGTTTCACGAAGTCAGCTCTATGAAACCCTCCGTTCTTTTCTGTCAGTTCAGGCGGCGTCTTCGGTTCCCGGCGAAAGCTCCTCTCCGGAGCCTGAAAGTCCGGAAGACCTGTATGAAACACTGCCCGCCCTGATAGAACAGATTCGCGAATGTTATGCCCGAAGTGATTATGAAACGCTTGCCGAGCACGCTGGACGCCTCGTGGAGCTGGGGCGTCGATTCCATCGGCTTGCACTGACGGAAAAAGCCGCCCGTCTTCAGAAATTTTTAACGGGCGGGAGTGTTCAGCCGGATGAGCTCCAAAAACAAGTGGAGGAACTCAGCGACCTTTGCCTGCAGATTACGCTGGGCCGTTAATAGATATACACCAGCCGCAATTTCACATTCCATTCGTTTTTGGCGGTTCCGGCTTTGTCCAGAGCGATTTGTTCACACTGCAAATCCGGCCAGCGGGCCAGCATAGCGGAAAGGAACCCCGCCGCCGTTTCGACTTTTACGGACTTAAATGACAAATCGGCGCTTTTGCGTGTTTTGCCTTTCTGCTTGATGGCCTGGCGAACGTTCAGCGTATAACTGCCCGAACTGATTCCGAATTCTTTTGTAAAGCGGTCGACCTCGGTTGTATAGTCAAACTCCCCGCTCTGACCGCCCTGTTCCTGGTAATGGACTCGGGCCGGCTCCAGCTGAAGAATCTGATCGATTAGGACAGCGGCTTCTGCATACTGGGCTTTTTTGTCGTTCCACGCTTTGATATAGCGCGGGTAAAAAACCAGACCGCTGAGCAGGGCCCATAGCGCCGCCAGGACCGGCAGCAGAACAAAGAAGAAATCCGGCTGTTTCCAGAAATCCTTTCGCATCAGGCACCTCCTTCCTTCTTGGTCTGAAGAACAATTTCGAACTTATCCCGCGGCGGCGCCGGAGAAATCTGGTTGCTTTCTACATCCAGTTTCGGGTGTTTTTTGAACTCGTCGAGAAGCTGCAGCGTGCTGCGTCTGCCGTCCGTATCGCCAATCAGGCGAATCGTTCGTTCTGTAATGGATATCTGCTGAATCTGCATATCGACGGAAGACGGCGTTTTGTTCAGGGCCTCCATCAGGAATGTCAGGCGGGCAGGCACAGACCCCTCATCGCCGCCGCCGAATCCCTCCTGACGCTGACGCACCTGACGGAGCACATTCCGAAGACGGGTTAGAATCGGCTGGTTGGACGGGGGCTTTTGGCCGTACATACATCCTTTGTATTCGGCAACAACTTTCTCATCGAGACGGGCGATATAAGCCTGGAGCCGCAGGGATTTCATTTGAAAATAAAGTCCGACGGCCGCAAAAATAACCGTCAGGGAAATGCTCAGGGTACGGAGAGATTTCTGCAGCATCTTCCTGCGTCCCTGATACGGCAGAAAGTCACGGCGGAAGTCCGCACGACGTCCTCGATGAATGCTCGACAGCGCCGCACCCCATGCCGCCGCCGCAAGAACCGAGTCGGCAGATGATTCGCCGGGCCAGCGAAGGGTTTCTGTTTGGACGGGATGAGACAGTTTTTGCGAGAGAACGTCAGGACGGATGTGTTCCGTTTCGCCGGCCAGAACAACCGTTTCAACCGGTTCCCCGCAGGCCCATCCGGCCAAAGTTAACTGAATCTGTCGGGCAAGCGAATCCGTAAGGTCATCCTTTCCGGCCAGGAGAACTCGGCGGAAGTAAACAGCCCGTCCTTTGTTGGCATTTTTCAGCAGGAGACATTGCCCCCCGCACAGCCAGACAAACAGAGTGCCGGTTTCCCGGAACGAAGGCGAAACCTGCTCCAGAGCCCGCGCCAGCGAGACGGCCTCCGGCTCCATCATAACGGGGTCCAGACCTTCCCCCTGAAGGTCCAGCAGCAGGTCGGTGAGTGTCTGCCGGTCGGCCGCATAGACCATCACATCCGCTCCGTCCGGGCGGATGCGGACTACTTCGTAAGCCACCGCTAATGAAGCCGCGTCTGTTGCGGCGGCTTCTTCTGCGTCATACTTGATGGTATGGTCAATCTGACGCGGTTCCGAAAACGCCGAGCGCAGAGGATACTGGGCAAAAAAGTCGCTCCGAAGAGAAACAACCGCTTCTTCGTACAGCAGGTTTTTGGCGCGTACAGCCCGGGCGACAGCCGCCCCAAGCGAAAGAAGTTCTGAAGCATCCGGCTCCGGACTTACCCGAAAGCTGTCGGCTACCTGCGGCTCCGGTTTGCTGATGTCAAGAACAACCACCTCCGCTTCTTGTCGGCCTACGGCAATACCTATTACGAATTTTGATTCCACATCCAATCTCCTGTTTAACGGCCGTAGAGCACGGCCAGCAGTTCCACTTTTTTCTGGTCTTTGAATACCGTTGCGACAGCGGCACAGCGGGCGTTCCCGCAGCGGCTGACAATTCGAATCTGGAAAAAGACGCTCTGGGTTGTCAGATACGGTGCCGCGGAGCGCAGGTTCGAAGTTTCTTCCGGAACCAGTTCTTCCAGTTCCCGCAGGGTGCTGAACGGCTTGCTTTGTCGCTGTTCAATAACGGTCTTCGCCAGCTCTTCCGGTTTCTCGGCAACCATCATAAATGCCGCTTCGAGCACCTGACGGGGAGCTGTGTTGATATTTACTTCCTGAGAGCCCCACAGGGCCAGATACCGCAGGGGAGATTCATTTCGCAGGCCGCTGTCAATCCGGCTGCGAGCCAGGCCTTCCAGGTCCAGCAGGGAACTGTGAAACAGTTTGCCGAAATCCGCCGCGTGTGCGATGGCCGGCCGCAGAACATCTGTGCTCTGAGCAGCCGGTTGGTTTTGCGTCGGCTGTGCATTCGGCTGGGTCGGCTGGCCCGGCAAACGTCGAGTTGTCCGGAAAGTGGTGCCGCCCGGAGCGGGTGCAGCGGTCTGCTGAGCTGCGGCGGCTGTGCGGGATTTGATCAGGATTGGCTGCGGGTCTATCACAAAGGTTTTCTGTTCCTGAATCAGAGCACATTCTTTGTGAAGCCCTTCGATTTCCTCCGGCGTCATCGACATCCATTCACAAAACGTAGTCAGGGCCGCCTTGGCGGCTTTGTTGGCGGAGACGGCCCAGCCCAGCGGCATTTTGGCGTTTTCATCTTCAATCTCGATGGTGACTTCCGCCTCTCCGAAGGTTAATTCGATGGGCTTGGACACCAGGGGCCAGGGAGGCCCGTACGGTCCAGGCACGACCAGTTTGAGCGGGTCAATCGGTTTCGGCTCTTCTTCAGCAGGAGTTTCTTCGGAGGCGTTCGGGTCTGTCATTCGCTGCACGAAAGCGGACAGGATTTCCGACAGCGACAAGTCGGTCTGTTGCGGTTCGGATTCTTCTTCCGTTAGGCCGGACAAATCCAGAACCTGCTGGAGTTTCTCCTCGTCTGCTACATCCAGCCAGGCCTGAAGATATGCGGCGTAGTCCTCCTGGGACAGCCAGAACAAATCGGAAAAATCCGGCAGCCCCTCGCGGGATGCAAGGCGGTACTGCTGCTCCGGCATCACCGACAGGACATATTTTAAGGCCGAATCGCAGGCATAGCGTGCCCGCTGATAGTCGATCATATAATTCACGCGTCTTTTGGCGTGCTGAATATACAAACTCAGGGCGGTGGTCATGGCCGTCAGTACAACCAGAACCATCAGCACCACTACCAGTACAAGCCCGCGTGAATGCCTCATTTATCGCTCCTGGGTTTTCGGTTCCACTTGATTCGGCTCTTCCGGAACAGATTCTTCCGGCAGGAAATCATTTACGTCCAAAACTTTCGGGCGAAACCGATAGGCAATTGCACGAATCCGGTCAATTGCAACCGTTCGCTGGAGGATTTTCTCTTCGGGTACATACCATTTGCCGTCGGGCCCTTCTTCCATCGGTGCGAAAGACACACTTATCCGGAGCCCTTTCGGAAGTTCCGTTTTTGACCAAACGGCGGCGGCCTGTTCATTGTCCAGGGCTTCCACCTTAAAATAAGTCAGCCCGGAGACGGTCGGAACGAAAAGGGTCTGTTCCTCCAGACTCTTATTCTCGTCGAGGACTTTGTCCTCCACATTGAGCCCTCCATGCATTCGATACAGAATCAAACCCCCTTCATCCATATCATAGGCCGTCTGCCAAATAACACGCTCATAAATCCGCGGCTGAGGGGGCTGGCCGCTGTAGAATTTCGATTCGAGCGTCAGTTGGGCGGAGGCGAAACCGTTGTCAATTTTGTTGCGGACCTGTACTGCGGCATCAAAGCCCGGGGCGGCAATGCGGTCGATGTCTTCGGCAATTCGCTGAAGGACCTCCTCGGCCAGACGGGTTTCGTCAAGTTTGCCTGTCAGGGCGGATGCATCCGCCCGCAGACGCTGGTAGACTCCCAGAACGCCGATGAGAATCATCGCCGCCAGGGCGACTACAACCAGCATTTCCACCAGCGAAAATCCGCCGGTCGGACCAAGATGTTTTGGGACGATTCGTTTCATTTTCAGTTGCAGCAGCAGCCGGTCAGTTGGCAGATAAGCGGTTTCAGCGACGGATCAATTTTGCTGCAGTCAAACGGACAGTCCGGTTCTTCCGGAAGAGAGGGCTCGGATGCGGTCTCTTCCTCGGGTTTCTGCGGAGATTCGGGCTCATCAGACGGTTCGGCCGGCGAATCCGGGGAGGTTTCCTCCGGAATTTCCGAGGGACTCCCGCCCCGACTGGGCAGCAGTTGAGGGTTGTCCTGCAGATACCGGATACAGTCATTCAGCCGGTCAAAGTTTACTCCCAGTTTCTGAAGAAATTCAGACTTGTCATTCTCGAGCGTTTCCACCAATTGGTCATATTCTTTGCTGAGGCCGTTTTCAATCAGATAGGCGACCTTCTGCCGCCGCTGGCGCTGAAGAAGATTTTCATAGGCGGCCGCATCCAGTCCGGCCTGCTCCAGACAGACTTTTGTCATTTCCTCGAGAGCTTTTTCTTCTTCTCCATACAGTTCGTCCAGAATCTTTTCTTCCAGCTCCTGCTGGGCCAAAATCTGCTTGACCTGTTCGGCGGACAAACCGGTCAGCCACTGTTCCAGCTCCACCGCCTGTTCCTGGTCGTCGCGGTCGCGGTAAAAGGCGCTGCTGACGGCCCGTATCCACATTCGGTTGCTGATGGGTTCATAAAAGGGCTCCACCCGCCGTTCCCAGCGGATTTCCGGATATCGTTCGCTGTAGCCGGTTTCCATCTGATCGCTGACGGCGGATGCGGTCAGGAGAGATTCGAGATTTTCCCGGGCCGTCTCAAAAGCCCTGCGGCGCTCAATAATTTCCATCGAAGCTCCGACGGCCTGGTTCATAACGACCAGAACAGAGGCCAGGAGCCCGACCAGAATCGCCAGAGAGGCGGCAATCTCGACGAGCGTAAAACCGCTGCGGCGAACAGATTGTTTAAAATCGCATTTCATCGGGTTTTTGAGGCAGCAGGATGGGAACATCGCCTTCCACAAGCCGGACCGGCTGAACCATCCGCGAGATTAGTATGCTCCAGGGATTGCCGTCTCCATCGCGGATAACCACCTTGCCGCCGTACTGCCAGCCGGAACGGCCCGCATAAAATCGGGCTTCTGTGACATTTTCTTTGTCGCGTGTGTCTTCCAAATCATCATACAGGACATAGTCCAGCTGAAACCGGTCTGTAAAGTATCCGGTGTGAATGACGGCCTCCTCCTCCGGAATGGTCTGCAAATCCAGCGAGGCAAACTGCCGGAGCACATATTTTTGTTCCACAAAATCCAGAATTACTGCGTAGCGGCGGTCGCTTTGAGCGGAGGCCTCCTGGGCCATCTGGAACAGGTTAACCAGCTCCTGGGCCTGATGCTGAAATTGTCGGCCGCCCCACAGGGCGCTGTAGCTGATAACGCCCAGCGACAGCAGGAAGGCCAGCAGCCCCACCACAATCAGCACCTCCAGAAGCACATATCCGAAGTGCTTATTCCACATCGGTGCTGTACAGATCCGCATCATATCCTTCGCCGCCCTCTTTGCCGTCGGCCCCGTAACTGATGATGACAAAGGGCTTTCCGCTTTCCGGATTCAGGACATACACCAGTTCATTCTTCCAGGCATCTTTGGGAATATCTGTGGTTTCCAGATACCCGGTCCAGCCGGTGACGTCCGAGGGCTGCTCAATCAGAGCCCGCAGCCCCTCTTCTTCTGTGGGGTAGCGGCCGGTGTCCAGCTTGAACATATTGACCGCCGCGTGCAGCTCCTTCAGGGTGGCTTTGGTGGTTGTTACGCGCGCCTTGTCCGTCATTCCGATGAAGTTTTTGGCGGCGATTCCCATCAGCAGTGCCAGAATCAGCACCACGGCCATAATTTCCACCAGCGTAAATCCTTTTGTCCGTCTATTTGTGTGTTTCATAGCAGCCTCCGTTTGCCTTAAAATTGCGTAACAGAGAATTTGATAATCGGAACCATTGTCGCATAGGCAATCAGACCGATCAAACCAGCCATAAAGAGTATGATAATCGGCTCAACGAACTTGCTGAGCCGCTCAATAACTACATCCGACTCGGCCTCCAGATTCTGGCTGATCATCCGGAGCATTTGTTCGAGTTCTCCGCTCTTTTCGCCGACGGTAATCATATGAGCAATCGACGGGCTGATAACCCCGCTGTCCCGAAGCGGTGTGGCGATGTCGGAGCCGGACAGAATCCGCTCGCGGGCCTGGCGGACGGCTTCGGCCATCACGGCATTGCCGGTCACCTGGGCAACGACCCGCAGCGATTCAGCCATCGACATTCCGGAGCTCAGCAGCGTAGCCAGTGTAGAGGCAAACCGTGAAACAATCCGCTGCTTAATCAGCGGGCCGAACCCCGGCAGGGCCAGCAGGAAGCGGTCGCGCAGCGCCGTTCCGCGCTCCGTTCGGACCGCCCGCTTGTACAGCCAGCTCAGTCCAAACAGCACTCCCAGAATCACAAAAGCCCAGGCGCTGGTCAGCAGGTCGGAAATCTTCATCAGGGCCCGCGTTGTCAGCGGCAAGGTCTGGCCGACCTTGACCAGCTCATTGGTAATCAGCGGCAGGAAGAAAATCATAATAATCAGCACCACCACCACGGAAAGGGTCAGCAGAATGGCCGGATACATCATCGCGGTTGTCATCTTTTCTTCCAGCTGCCGCTGCTTTTCGAGCATATTGGACATCGTGGTTAAGCTGTCTTCCAGCGTGCCGGTGACCTCGCCGACCCGCATCATGCTCACATAAATCAGGTCAAAATACGCCTCGTATTCGCTCAGGGCCTCGGCAAAGGACTCACCCGTCACGACACGGTCGCGCACATCCGTAATGGCATTCTTTAATTGCGGGTCCGGAATCTGCTGAATCAGCACCGACAGCGCATCGGTCAGCTTGATGCCCGCCCGCAGCATCGTCGCCAGTTCTTTCGTGAACGCCGCCACGGTCTTTTTCTTGTTGCCGAAAACGGAGTGAAACGACCGGCCGGCGGTCTCAGCGGTAATCTGCGTGACCTCCGTCGGATGCAGGCCCTTGCTGCGCAGCATCTTGCGGGCGGCAAAGGCGCTCTCGGCGGAAATCACGCCTTTTTCCGTCTTCTGACCGCTTCCAATCGCTGTATAACTGAATCTCGGCACTGGACTGTCCTGATGCTCTTCTGGAACCACGGATTTCACGGATTTTTTAATTGTATCTGTGTAATCCGTGGTTTCTTTATTCTTTTACATGCTGTCGGACTGGGTGACCCGCAGGACTTCGGCGATGGTGGTAATGCCTGCCAGCACCTTGCGGGCGCCGTCCATCCGCAGCGTCTTCATTCCGTATTCGAGGGCCTTTTTCTTAATCGCCCCGGCCGTCTCGCATCGGTAAATCATTTCCCGAATCTCATCGTTGACAATCATCAGTTCATAAATTCCCGTTCGCCCGCGGTAGCCCGTATCGAAGCACTTGCTGCAGCCGCGTCCGGTGTAGAAGAACTCGCCGGCGGGCATGTCCGTCAGGCCCAGCTCGCGCTGCTCCTGTGCGTTCGGGTGATAGACGGTTTTGCAGTCCGGACAAATCTTCCGCACCAGGCGCTGGGCCAGTACGCAAATCAGGGACGAGCTGACCAGATAGGGCTCGACGCCGAAATCCAGCAGTCGGCTGACCGCGCCGGCGGCATCGTTGGTGTGCAGCGTGCTGAACACCAGGTGCCCGGTGAGCGAGGACTGAATCGCCATCGCCGCCGTCTCCCGGTCGCGCACCTCGCCGACCATAATCACATCCGGGTCCTGACGCAGGATATGCCGCAGGGCGTTTACGAAGGTCATCCCCTTCTTGGCGGACACCTGCATCTGGCTGATGCCCTCCAGCTGGTACTCGATGGGGTCCTCGACGGTCATGACGTTTTTCTCGACGGCGTTGATGCGGTTCAGGCACGCATACAGGGTGGTGCTTTTGCCGCTGCCGGTCGGTCCGGTTACAAAAATCACGCCGTGCGTGCGGGTAATCATCCGGTCGAAGGCCTCTTTGTCCTCTTTCCAGAGCCCCAGCTCCTCCAGCGTCAGCAGTCCGGTGCTTTTGTCGAGGATTCGCAGGACCGCCCGCTCGCCGTAGCTGGTCGGCACCGTGCTGACGCGCAGGTCGATTTCCCGCTGGCCGATGCGCACGCTTGTGCGTCCGTCCTGCGGCATCCGCCGCTCGGCGATGTCCATGCCGGCCATCACCTTGATGCGCGAAATCACCAGCGAGAGCACATTGCGGTTGAGCGTGAGCGTGTCGTACAGGATGCCGTCGATGCGGTAGCGAATCTGGATTTTGTTCTCGTAGGGATGCACATGGATGTCGCTGGCCCGCATCTGGAGGGCCCGAAAGAGGATGTCGTTGACCAGCCGGATGACCGGCGGGCGGTTGACCACATCCAGCAGGTCGTCGCTGCTCTGGGCCTCATCGACCAGCTGGTCCAGATTCTGCGAATCCAGTTCCTCGGCGACCTCTTCGATGACCGTATTTTTCTGTTCATAGGCCACGTCGATGGCCGCTGTGATGGCCGCCCGGGAGCTGACCACCATCTCGGCGGGCTTGTGCAGTTTGCGGGCGATGTTGTCCACCACCAGCGGATTCATCGGGTTGGCGACGGCGATGGTAATCACATCCTCCTGACCGTTGCGGTAAAAGCCGATCAGGTAGTGGTGCTGGGCGTACGGCGCCGGAACGGCCTCGATGAACGCCGCCGGCACGGTCGATGCGTCGATTTCCTCCACATACTCCAGCCCGAGCGTCTCGGCCAGAAGCCGCAGAACGGCCTCTTCCGTAAACTGGGGGGCTGACAGCAGAATCTCGTCGATGCGGCGCGCATCGTCGGCGTGCTCGGCCAGGTACTGTTCCAAGGCCTCCGGCTTGATAATCCCGGTCCGTCGGGCCGTCTCGATTAATAATTCTTTCATGTTTTTATTTCATTTCTTTTTACAGCCGTGCTTTTACTGGCCGGCTTTGTTCTTCCGGCTGCATTTGCCATTTTCACATCCGGCTGTCCTTTGTTTGTTCTCAGCCGTCCTTGCCGCTGTCCTTCCCGCTGCCCCTGTCCTTCCCTTTGTCCCTGTCATTCCCGCGCAGGCGGGAACCCATTCCTCCCTGTCCCCGCACCTTTTCTTTCACACCCTTTCAAACAAATCATCCCACGCGGGATTCTTTTCTTCAATCAGTCGGATCTTCCAGTCACGATTCCATTTTTTCAGCCGTTTTTCTCGCACAATGGCGTCCCGGATATTTCGAAAAGTCTCAAAATAAACCAACCGTTTCACTCCGTATTTTTGTGTAAACCCCTCTACTTTTTCCGTTTTATGTTGAAAAACGCGATTTTTCAGATTGTTTGTAACGCCGATATACAAGGTGCCGTTTCGCTGACTGGCCAGGATATAGACATAATACGTCATGTCTGGACTCCCGCCTTCGCGGGAGTGACAGGTTGCTTCGCCCCTGGTGCCGTTCTCGCACCTTGCTGTCCTTCCCTTGTCTTGTCGTTCCTTTCAGTCAATCTTTTTTCCTGTCTGCGTTCTTCCCGTTGTCTCTGTCATTCCGCTGTCTCTGTCATTCCCGCGCAGGCGGGAATCCATTCCTCCTGTCCCCGCGACCTGTCCTCCTTCCCACTGCCTCTGTTCTTCCCACAGCTTTTCGTCCTTGTTGTCTCTGTCATTCTTGTTATCCCTGCCCTTCCCATTATCCCTGTCGTTCCCTTTGTCTCTGTCGTTCCCGCGCAGGCGGGAATCCATTCCTCCTGTCCCCGCGTCCTGTCCTTCAAAGCTTTTAGCGAAGAAGGAAGGCGGCAATCTATTCTTGTTCTCCAAACTCGACCTTTCTCTGCCGGTTTAATACAGTTGTTCTTCCTCGCTGGTCTGGATTTCATCTTCTTCGAGCACCCGTTCCGGCTCCATCGGTTTTGGCTCAATCCCCGGCCAGTCCTGAGCCCGTTGGAACTGCCGCTCTTCCTCTTCAAACGCCCGCCGGTTCCGCCCGGATACCCGCCGCATATCATCCATTCCGCCGCGGTCGCCGGGGCGAATAATGTTGGCCTTCACGAACACGTAAAGCTTGCCCTGCTGGCCGGAATCATCTACGCCGCGAAATAGACCGCCTACAATCGGCAAATCCCCAATGAGGGGCATTTTTGACGTGCCTTTAGACTGTTTGATTGTTTCCAGGCCGCCTAAAATAATGGTGGTGCCGTCCGGGACTGTGGCGACCGTGTTGACATCCGTGGAAAGCAAATCCGGCGGCCGCGGATAGGTTTCTCCGGCAACAGTAACATCTTTTCCGCGCGAGAAATCAAAGTCCTTGCGGTTCAGACTGATTTCCAGCCGAAGCATATTCCCTTTGCTGATGTGAGGTTTGATTTTCAGGGTGATTCCGGAGGAATAATCTGCGAAACTCACGTCAGTTGTGGTGTAGGAAGGTGAAGTTCCGGTGGCCGGCTGAACAATGCTCTTCTGCTGAGCAATGGAGGTTTGATTTTCCGTTTTGATTTCTCCTTCCTGATTGTCATTAACTAAGATTTTCGGCCGGGCCATGATGCGCCCGTATCCTTTGGTTTGAATCGCGGTCAGCAGCCCCTGCACATGGGCGCTGTTGTAAAACGCTTTGAAAACATCTTTTTCAGCTGATGTTGTGACTCTCGCGTCGGCATAGCGGTCGCTTGTGAACGAATCCAGTTGGCCGATTAAAGCTCCGCTGCCCGTGCCTGAACGCAAATCTGTTTCGCTGTAAGTTTTCGAGATAATATCGAGGTCGTATTCAAATTTTTCGTTCTTAGTAATCTCTACCAGTGTGCAGTCCAGCAGGACCTGCGGGCGGTACTGGTCCAGTTCGCGAATCAGGTCGCCGACCCATTGCTGATTTTTCTTGTTGGCATACACAATCAGTGAATAGGTCTTAGGGTCGGGAATAATCCGAATGCGTTCTTCTTCCTTGGTTGGCAGAGGAGCCGTCGTTGGGGTCGGAGCGGTCTGTATCTTGGCATCCGGCGAGGACTTCTGGGCCTGCTGCTGCATCGTTTCCTGTATCAGTTCATTAAGCACCTCTGCCAGCTCTTCCGGGTCCTGATTTTCCAGCGGATAGACCACATACGGCGTCGAAACCCGCTCGAGTGTGCGGTCCACGTGGGCGATAACCAGCGAGATGGCCTCGTGCTGTCGCGGTGTCGCGTGCACCAGCAGCGAGTTGGTCGATTCGAGAATCGCAATCTGCGGCTGAGCCGCCGCCAGCTCCGTCACGGTTTCGCCTTCGATGGTCGGCAGGGCCAGAGCCGTCGGCATCTCCGGCTGGGCGGGCTGCATCATCTGCCCGGCGGTTTGGCGTGTGCCGGCGGCGGTGCTGCGGGTTTGACTGCGGCTCTCTTCGCTCTTGCCCGGCGCAATAATCCCCAAATCCTCCAGCGTCTTAACGACGGAGAGGGCATCAACATTCTGAATCTCATATTCCTGAATCGTCCGCTGGTCCTTCTGCTTGACATCCACATGGGAAATCACCAGTTCAATCGCCTCGTGCTGATCTTTGGTCGCATTGACCAGCAGCGAGTTGGTATTGGGCCGAATCGAAATGTACGGCTGGTCTTCTCCGCCTGCTGCGGTTGCGGGAGCAGCGGTCGGCTGAACGGTCTGAACCGGCTGACCGGGCTGGGTTGTGCGGGCCAGTGTCGGCCGTGTCGCTGCCGTCTGGCGGGAGGCAGTCTGGGTTCCGACGCTCACGTTGGCAAGCCCCAGTTCATTCAGAGCTGTCACGACCTCCGCCGCCTCTACATGCTGGATAAAGTATTCACGCACATATCGCAGGTAGTACTTGGGCACATCCAGCGTGTCAATCAGCTCCTGAATGGTCTGAATCTGGGCGGCATACCCAATCATCAGAATCCGGTTGGTCCGTTCATCGGTGTCCAGGAATACAGTGTCCTGGGTAGGCGCTGTCGGAGCTGCGGCGGCCGGCTGAGGCGTCGGCTGCGGACGGGTTGCAATGACCCGCCCCTGCGCATCCCGCTGGACAACCGGAGCGGCGGAGCGGGCGGCCGCTCCCTCTTCCGAGCTGGGGGCGGAGGCCACCGAAATGCCGCTCATCTGGGCTGTCAGCGTCTTCAGTTTGTTGAGAATGTCCGCCGCCGAAGTATACTGCAGCTGACGGTAGGCAAAACGCCTCGGCTCTCCCGCCACGTCCACCAGCGCAATCACCTGATTGATGCGGTCCATTCGGTAGGAGTAATCCGTTACAATCAGCGTGTTGGTTTCGTTGACCGGTACAAAGGAGGTTCCCAGCTGCAGGTCTGTAAGCATCTTCTGGGCCGCCGCCGGTGAAATGTGTTTCAGTTGGAAAACACTGCTGACAATCACATCTCCCGGAACAATCGGTTCATCCGGCGAGATAATCACCGGGTCGGCCTGTTTGATTTGGCTGGCCGGAACAATGGTAACCAGATTGCCTCGCCGGGTCATTACGAAACCCTTGAACCGCATAACCGACTCGAGCAGCGCGTAGGTGTCTTTGACCTTGATTTTTCCATCGTGAATCTTCAGCTGCACATCGCCGCGCACCTGAGTCGGGTCATACATATAGTTGAGCCCCAGCTGCTTGCCGACCAGTTCAATCAGCTGGGTGATTTCCACCTTTTCCGGCAGGGTAATCGTCAGCTCCAGCTCCTTCTCCCCTTCCGGAATCACCGGTTCCGGCAGGGCTGGTGCGGTTTGCACTTTCCTTTCCTGCTCCTTGCTTCGTTCCGCCAGCAGCGCCTTCAATTCAGCAATCTGCTGCTCCTGCCGAGACAACTGCTCCTCCAGGCGCGCCAGCAGAGAGGTTGGGATATTCTGCGGCTGCGGTTCTGCAGCGGGCGTTTTTTCTGCGGCTGTTTCGGGCTGATTCGGTTCTTCTGCGGCGGCGGTCTCCTCCGTTTCCGCACGCCGGCGAAGCGCTTCAATCACATCCAGCAGGGCCTGTTCTTCCTCGCCCTGGTCTTGGGCGGTTTGCTTTTCTGCTTCAATTTCTTTCTGAAGCTGTTCGGCTTTCTCCTGAGCGGCTGTCAGGGCCTTCATCAGTTCCTGGCTGAAGAAATCCTCTTCCTGAGGTGCGGCGGACTGATTGGGTTCAGCCGCAGATGCCGGCGCGGTTGGCTGGGGTGGTGTTTCAGCGGAGGGCTCCGATGGAGCCGCCGCAGCAGGTTCGGTTTGGGGCTGATTCGGTTCTTGTGCCGCCGAAGTGGTCGGGACGGTCTGCGGGGCGGAAGCGGGCGCAGGGGTTGTCTCTGCAGACGGTGCAGGCGCAGCGGTCGGCTTCGGCTGGTGTTTGGCAATCCATTGATTGATAATCTGTTCGAGCTGTCCAATCATCGCCTCACTTCCGACGGCCAGCAGCCCCCCTTTGTATTCGTCCAGAAGCAGAGGGTCCGATGCGTTGCTGGCCGGCGGGTCCAGCAGGGTTCCTGCCTGAAGCTCTGACAGTTTCATCTGTTCAAACAGATATTCCGTACTCGGAAGACCGGCATCTGTCGGCTGCCACTGCTTGAGGATGCGCACACTTGCATGGTCGAGCATCTGAAGAAGACTCGAGGCCCGTATCAAGTCGTCCGACTGGTCGCTGGTTACGATGAGAATCTTGTCGGAAAGGGCGTCCACACGCCGGCCGATTCCCAGTTGGAGCAGGGTTGCTTTGATTTCTTCCGCTGTGCGGTGATTCGTCCGATACAGGCGGCTGCGCTCCACCCCCGAACGGGACGGTTCGCCGGCCGGGCAGATTTGTTCGTACGAGAGAAACCAGATAGCCAATAAGCCGATAACCAGTCGCCGATTTGTTTGGCTTGCCGGTCGTCCGCAACGGTTCGAGTGCATATCTTGCTCCAATCAGTTTGCTGTCAAAATGCACAGGGAAAGGTCAATCGCTCCCCGCGATGCCTTTCCGAAACTATCCTGTATTTATCTATTTATCGGTTATGGGCGCCTGCCCATACTACTTTTCCGTCTTCTTTCAGGACTTTTTCTCACAGAAATTCTCTATCTATTCAGACCATCGGGCTGTATTCGGGTTCCCTGAAAAGACAGGAAAATCGCTCGATGGGTTTTATCGGATAAAAGAGGGGCGGATTCAACGGATTATTCGATTTTCTCGGAACTTTCTGATTTCTCAGTGCTTTCCTGACGGGGACCTTCCTCCGACGGTGACGGTTCGGCTTTCTCTTCTTTTTCGGCGGATTCTTCAGAGGGTTGTTCCGCGGGCTTTTTGGCTTGAGCCGACTGAACAGCCGCCTCCTTTTCTTTGGCCAGCACCTTCAGCAGCTCCTGCCAGGCCTGCTGCTCGGCCTGACGTTCTTCTTCCGTTTGCCCCTCCTGAGAGCTCTGTCTCATAATATTTTCAATAGCAGATATGCTTTCATCGATGGACCGAATCTGCTCTTCGGGGCTCATTTCAACGGCAGGCAATTCTTCTGTTGTTCGCAGGGTGGTAGTAATCCGAGGAGATACAGAAGTCGGCTGCGGTCGAGGGGTGCGGGAAATCTGGGTGCGGGAAGGAACGGACTTCCCTTCGGCGGAGACGGCAGACGGGCCGGCTTCAGTCCCTTCGCCCGATTCTTCCGAGACACCGGAAGAACCCACAGATGTAGGCCTTGTTGGAGCAGAAGATGCGATTTGTTCATCCGATTTCAGCAGGGATTTTGTCGGCGGAGCGGCCGGCATAAAGAGTTCGGAGTTAAACTTGCCGCCCTGATAAAGCACAATCGAACCGTCCTTGATTTCCTGAATAACCAGATGGCCGACCTGTTCACCCTGCCGATACCATTTGTATTCGTTCTGGACATTCTGAAGCAGAGCCATCGACTTTTCCGGATGGTCCGGATAGCGGGCTGTGGCAATCAGAGTGAACTTGGCACTCAGTGTGGGCTGCTTGTGCTCCGGAGGTTTGGGCAGTTGCGGCGGTTTGACCTCCGGCGGCTTGGGAGGTTCAATGGGCTTGGGGGGCGGCGGCGGAGGCGGCGGGTCGATCCGTACGGCAAAGGCCTTAGCGGCCTGCTCCAGCGGAGACACGGCATCGGACTTGGCGGCGGGTGCTGTCTGGCTTTTCTTGCGAAACTGTTCAACCACTCCTTCTTTGGCCAGAAAGGCCTCGATGTCCGGGTCGCCCCGAAAGCCGAGGATTGCCACCGCCGCCAGAACGAGGACGGCACATATCACAGCTGCCAGACTGGCGATACGCAGTGCTTTGAGCATAGTCAGCCGCCTTTACCTGCCGAAAAACACGAAAACACTCTTGTTCTGTCAATTTAGACAATCTGTCCTGCCGGCGGTTCCTTGGATAAACCGCTTGGGTGCGACGGAAAGAGGTATAAAAAGGTCTTTAATTCTTAAACCAGCCGCTGATGCGGATTTCCACTTCTTGGGAATTGTCGAATTGAATCGTCAATTCGTCGGAAAAGTACCGCCGAGTGGCTGTTTCCCGTTCCGGCATCGTAATCTCTATCGTCAAGGTCAGCGCGTTATCTTTGATTTCCTGCTTGACAATCTTCATCAGGCCGGCACGGGAAGCGGACTTGGCAATCTTGAGCGAATCGCCGTAATGGCTGGTAATGACGACCTCTTTTTGCTCTTTCTGGCCGGGCTTGACGTTCTGGAGGATAATCCGGGGCCGGTTGATTTCGTATCGCGGAAGGGCACTATATCGGACCATCTGGATGCCGCCCTGCGGATGGTCCACCTCGAAGGTCATTACGCCGGTTGGATTTTTGGACAATACATCCAGATTGACCTGGGGAGTCAGGGTAAACTCTGTTGCGGCGGCATTCGGGTCAAACACACAGGTAAAGGCATCCGCCTGCGAGGTGAATTTGGTGATGCGGAAGGGTTTGCCGTCTGTGCTTTTAATCTTGATAGGCCCCAGACCGGCGTTGGGCTTGTTGAGCATCAAGGACACTTCCGTCGGTTCGGTCTGGACGTTTACCTGCACCACCGCGCGTAACTCCAGCTGGGCACGGTCGTTGGAAGGATCGTTGCTGACAATATACAGCTGCTTTTTGGTTTCTCCGCTGGTGGTCGGGGCGTGGAATTTTACCTCGATTGTTCCGGACTCGCCGGGTTCATAATCTTTCTTGTCTAACTGGGGGACGCTGCAGCCGCATGTACTCTGGACATGGTCAATCTTTAATGTTTTGTTTCCGATGTTCTTAAAGGTAAAGGTGCAGGTATGATAGGTCCCCGGTCCAATCTCGCCGAAATCGTGGAATTCCTTGGTGACGAGGATTTTTGGGCCGTCGATGGATTTCTTGTCTTCCTTCTTGGGTTCTTTTGTTTCAGCGGGCTTAGCCGGTCCGGCGGGCGCAGGTCCCGGGCTGGGGGTTGCAGCGGGGGTTTCCTGTTTTACCGAAGTCTTGCCCGCATCGGCCTGGCCGGCCATGCTTTCATTGCAGCCGAAAATCAAAGCAATTCCGAGAATAAAAACAAAAAAGAATCCAAAGAGTCCTCTTTTCATATCACTACCTTTCCGTTGCTGGATAGACAGGTTTTTTTACCCTTTTGACTTTTACGGCTAAGAAAGACTGCAAGTTTAGCACAACCTCGGAGATTTCGGCAAGTCCCTTTTTGAGGAGGGCAGTTGCAGCGGACGGAAAAACTTTTTAACCACAGATTGCGCAGATTTCACAGATTTGAAAAAAAGCGAAGAAGGAAAACAAATGAATTTAGAAGATACCTGATGACTGATAACTGCTCACTGATGACTGATAACTGGCAGCTGGACACTGTCCGCCGGAAGATAGCCCCGCCCGCAAGGGCGGGGAAAAAGAGAACAAAAATATTATCTCCTTTCCCCGGGCTTACGCCCGGGGCTATTGTGGACCGGGTTTTGGGAGCAAATTCGGAATTAAAATAAAGGAAGGGTGAAGAAAGAGCGAGCCCGAAAGCAATCCGCGTATTTTTTTGATGCTTGGTTTTTTCGTTTCGAATTTCAGATTTTTCTGGCTGCCGGAAGCTTCTTAAAAAGATGGATTCTCGCCTTCTTTCTTCGCTGAAGCTACGGAGGACAGGCCGCCGGTCTGAGCTGTGTCTCGTCATGCACGCAAGTTTATTTCAGGGGGTTGTGTTTGATTTGGGCGAAGGAGCGCGGCAGGTCGGGGGGCGTGGGGTGGGTTTTTTCGGCGGCGATGAGGGTCATTCGGGCCGGGGTCGGTTCGGTCGGCAGGACATATTCGAACGTTTTGACCACGGAGGCGCCCATCTGGATGAGGGCCCCCTGCGCCCGCTTCAGTTCGTCCTCGATATTCGGCCCCTTCCAGGCCAGCAGGCGTCCGCCGGGCCGCACCAGCCCCAGCGACAGTTCCGCCGCAATAGACAAATCCGCCAGCGCCCGGGTCAGGGCCGCATCAAACTGCTCGCGAAAGCGCTTCTGATGGGCCAGCTCCTCCGCGCGTTCGGCCACCACCTCCACGTTCTTCAGCTCCAGCTCCGCAATCACTTTCCGCTGAAAGGCGGCCTTTTTGCCTGTGGCTTCCACCGAGACAAACCGCCAGTTCGGACGGGCGATCGCCAGCGGCAGCACAGGAAAACCGGCGCCGGAGCCGATGTCAATGCACTTGAGCGTCCGGCCTTCGGCGAATGGTTCGAGCACCTTCAGGGCCGCCAGCGAATCGAGGAAATGGCGGATGCGGACGGATTCGGAATCCGTGATGCGCGTCAAGTTGTGGATTTTGTTTTCGGCCAGCAGCCGTTCGGTCAGCCGCTCGAGGGTGCGGCTGTGCCGCTGCAGCAGGGCCTGCAAATCATCCAGAGACAGCAGTTCACTCATGGTTTACTCTTTCGCAGGGTGAGGGTGTAAACAGCCCGCCCCTCTTTGAGATATTTTCGTTCATAATTGGTGCCGGTCATCTCGCCTTCGCGGGCGCCGGCGGGCCGAACAAACGGCACTGTTTCGACACGCCCGTCGGTCTGGGCTTCCAGTGCGATCCGTCGGGCCTGTTCATAGTAATCGGCATGGTCGGTTGCAAAGTTAATCCATCCGCCCGGCTGCAGACAGCGAAGCATTTGAATGAGATTGTCGCGGCTGAAGAACCGCCGCTTGTGGTGCCGTCGCTTGGGCCAGGGGTCTGGAAAGTACAGATGGATCATTTCGATGGTTCCGTCGGCGACGTGCCGGCGGAGAAAATCGGCCGCATCCGTGCGAATCATCCGCACATTGGTCAGCCGGCGGCGGGCGATGCGGTCGACGGCCAGCCGGTAATATTCGGCGGACCATTCAATCCCCAAAAAGTCCGTCTGCGGAAACGCGGCGGCCTGATGCACCAGAAACGTCCCCTTGCCGGAGCCGATTTCAATATGCACCGGTGCCGTGCGGCCGAACAGCGCGGCCCAATCAACAGGCCCGTTCAGGGAGTCCGCCTCCAGAAGATACGCCGGATTTAAGACAATTTTCTTATGCATTTGGATTTTTTTGAAAATATTGCGGTTTTTATCGGCACCGTCTCGCCCGAAAAACCGATTTTGCCCGGAAAAACTAATAAAGTCAAGCCGCCGGCGGTTCGATACACCCAAAGGACCCGAACGGTTTGCCCTGCCCAGCGTACAAAGAGCAGGGTCGCCGGACAGAACCGACAGAAAGAAGGTCAGGTATGATACGGCCGGCATTGACATTGCGCAGACGGCGGATTCTCATTGACGTGGGAACGCAGCGCGATTTGTTCACCGCGGAGGGCAAGGCGTGCATCCGCAACCACCGCCGCATCCTGGCCAATATCCGACGCGTGATAGCCTGGGTGCGCAAGGAGCATATCCGCGTGATTTCGACGGTGCGCGTCTTCGAGAACGACGGCGTTCATCACGGCCCGTCGTATTGTCTGGCGGGCACGGAGGGGGCTCGAAAGATCCGCTATACGCATCTGGCCCGTTCGCTGGCGTATGCCTCCGACGGCTACACGGATTTTCCGCGGGATTTGTTTGAACGCTACGACCAGGTGATTCAGGAAATCCGCAGCGATGACCCGTTTGAGGAGCCGCGGGCCGACCGGATGCTCAGCGAAGTGAAGGCGACGGATTTTCTGGTTATCGGGGCGCCGATTGAAACATCGGTGAAGTTTCTGGTGCTGGGGCTTCTGCTGCGCCGGCGCAATGTGATTGTGCTGGCCGATGCCGTCGGCTCGTTTGAAAAGCACGCCGCGGAAATTGCGCTGCGTCAGATGCAGGCCAAGGGGGCGCGGCTGATTGACAGCAAATCGTTTGTCGGAAACACCCATCTCAAGAAGGTCGGGATTTGCTCCTGCGACCGCTGCCAGGGCCGCCTGGTTAAAGTGGCCGCCGATTCGGAGGCGCTGGATTAGAGATTTTCCAGCCGGCGCTGGCGGTCGTAATCCTGCAGGGCGGCAATCAATTCGTCCATATCCCCGAGCATGATTTTGTCCAGGCAGTACAGCGACAGGTTGATGCGGTGATCGGTCAGCCGGTTCTGGGGGAAGTTGTAGGTGCGGATGCGTTCGGAGCGGTCGCCGGAGCCGATCATGGATTTGCGGGCCTGCGAGCGTTCCTGATGGGCCTTCTGCTGGTAGTATTCGTACACACGGCTGCGGAGGACCCGCCAGGCCTTGGCGCGGTTTTTGTGCTGGCTTCGTTCATCGCGCATGCTCACGACGATGCCCGTCGGGATGTGTTCGAGGCGGATGGCGGTGGCGACTTTGTTGACGTTTTGTCCGCCCGGGCCGCCGGCACAGCTGACATGCTCAATCACATCATCCGGCTTGATGTCGATATCGACCTCTTCGGCCTCCGGCAGGACGGCGACGGTGGCGGCGGAGGTGTGGATGCGTCCCTGGGATTCGGTTTCGGGGACGCGCTGGACGCGGTGGCCGCCGCCTTCGTAGCCCAGATGGGCCCAGACGCCCGGGCCTTTGATGTTCATAATCAGCTCGCGAAAGCCGCCGCGGTCCGTGGGGGAAAAATCCATCAGTTCAACCTTCCAGCCCATTTTGTCGGCGTAGCGGTGGTACATATTGTACAGGTCGCGCACGAACAGGGCCGCCTCTTCGCCGCCGGTCCCCGCCCGCAGCTCCATAATGATGGAGCCGACGGCCGCATCGTCGGACATCACCAGAGCGTTTTTGATGTCCTCCAGCAGGGCGTCTTTCTTTTTTTCGAGCTCTTTGATTTCCGCTTCGGCCAGTTCGCGAAGGTCGCCGTCGGAGCCGGGCTCGTTCAGCAGGGCCGCGGCCTCCTCGATTTGCTTTTCCAGCCGGCGGTATTCGCGGAAGCGGCTGACAATCGGGGCCAGTTTGCCCTGCTCTTTGGTCAGGGGCACCAGGCGGGCCGGGTTGGAGGCCACCTGCGGGTCGGTAATCTGCTGCTCAATCTGACGGCAGCGCTCGTCCAGCTGCTCGAGCTTGCGGACAATCAGTTGATTTTGGGATTCCGCCATGGCCGTGTTTGAAAAATGCGGACAAAAAAATTACGCTGCCGCTCCTCGGTCGGTAAGACAGAGGTCAACAGCGTAAGAGGGTAATCGATTGAGCTACGCTTTGTCCTGCTTGTCTTTCTTCTTGAAGTACTCCTCGACGGAGCCGAACTTCTTCTGGAAGCGCTCAATGCGTCCGGCGGTGTCGACGTATTTCTGCTTGCCGGTGTAGAACGGATGGCACATGGAGCAGATTTCCGCATGGATTTCCTTGGCGGTGCTGCGGGTTTCAAAGGTGTTGCCGCAGCCGCACCGGACCTTGACTACGTGATATTCCGGATGAATGCCTTCTTTCATTTTTTTAACTCCCGATTTATGTCCATATCGAAAACACAGCATTTTAGCGGGAAAAAAAGAAAAAGCAAGAGGTTTTGGGGAAAGAAGTTGATTTTGCGGCCGACCGCCGGCGTCCTGCAAGCGGCATCGTTTCGCTCTTTTTTTGATGGAAGACGGATGACCGACGACGGATAACCGATTTTTTCCGTTTTTGGACTTGACAGGATGCTAACTCCTTCTACAATAGCCGTTTAGATGGATTCTTCGGGGGGAGAATCGATTACAGAAAATTTATAAGTTCTGGTCTTTCAAAAGTTTATAGAGATTTTGGTCTTTCGGAGGCCGACAAAAAAGTGTCGAAAAAGGCCCCCGAAGAGGGGGTTACAGTTTTTGCCTTTGCAACCCCTTGAAAATAAAGGACTTGCAAAGGCCGATCTTGCATTTTTCCCCTGATGAATAAGGGATTGAAACTTTCAATAAAAAAAGCCGGCGGATGTGCGATTCACACTCGAACTTGCATTTTTCCCCTGATGAATAAGGGATTGAAACATTTTCGGCCAGCCCGCCGCACGTCCAATCCGCCATAATCGCTTGCATTTTTCCCCTGATGAATAAGGGATTGAAACATCCGCCAGGGCTCCTATGCCTCCGTGTCGTTTGACTTCGCTTGCATTTTTCCCCTGATGAATAAGGGATTGAAACTACATCTCGGAGGTATTCCGCCCGGGCTCTTGCAGCAGCCTTGCATTTTTCCCCTGATGAATAAGGGATTGAAACATCAATCTGTATTAAATATACAATTCCGGTGGGCTGGTTCAGCGCTTG
>Ga0116168_1000049_pt1 | contig 128410 bp, 112 predicted proteins | sample AD_UKC129_MetaG_FD_89795 | JGI IMG/M metagenome (GOLD analysis project Ga0116168, IMG submission 89795) | Active sludge microbial communities of municipal wastewater-treating anaerobic digesters from Canada - AD_UKC129_MetaG | ecosystem: Engineered > Bioreactor > Anaerobic > Digestate | place... | reverse complement strand
TTATATGATTGTACAGTATATCCATTAATTCAAGTTGAGTTTTCGCTACATCTTTTACCGGATAATTAATATTAGTAAACGGTCGAATTTGTTCCAATTCATTTTGTAAAAATCTGCATTTTTCTACATCACTTAATTTTTTATAATCAATTAAATTACTATAAATTGTTTTTATGATTAAATCTATAACATTTTCGTGATAGGCACTATTTTGTCTTATATCAAGTTTTGCTAGATGAAAACCAAAAGTTTTAACAATCACTAATAAATTTCTTATCTCGTTAATAATAACATTATGTGAATTTGCAAATTTCAATGCCTTTAACATTATATTTAAATCATTAATGAGTTCATTTGAATTTTTATATGCTTCCGGAAAATCATAGAGCTCTACAAATTTATTCTGTTCATATTTTATTGGTAACCTTAATATTATAAGATTTATAAATTCTCTAAAGGCTTCATTTGTATTATTGTAAGGAATAGAATTTAATCTACTTTGTAATAAATTTTTATATTCTATAATTTTATTGTTAAGTTCATCGTAAATAGGAGTAAGATTATTAGAATGACTTAGTTTTTTTGCGGTGTTATTCAAAGTAGAGAAAATAATTCTTAAAGCGTTTTTACGCATTTCCATTAATGTGTATTTAGTAACTTCAGGAGTTACAAAAGGATGACCATCTCTATCTCCACCAACCCAGCTACCAAATTTAATATTTAGAAAAATATTGTTAGTTATTATTTCATTTTCTGAAATTCCAATTTGTTGCAAATAATACCTAAATCTTTGATCTAAAGTAGGTAAAACATTTGGAAAAACATTATTAAAATAATGTAAAATACTATTTAACTCAGAAATAACATTAGGTTTTTCAAGATAAATTTCACCAGTAAACCATAATCTTTCCAAAATAGAACGTATTTCATTATCAATTTGTTCTCTTTCAATTTTAGTCCATATAGGATTTTCTTTTTTTACAAGCAATAAATAAAGATCTCTATGATGCTCCAAAATTGTTGTTCTTTTTGCTTCTGTAGGATGAGCAGTTAAAACAGGTTCTATATATATTTTTTTTAGTCCATCAATAATTTTATTCTTATCATAATTTTTTATCTGGTTAAAAACACCTGGGAAAAGATATTGTAATTTTTCAATATCATTATTAATTTCTAATTTTCTTCGATATTGAACTGCAATATTTTCTTCAACCATATTTAATATTTGAAAGGAAATGGATAGCAATTGAAACAATTTATCTTTATTTATTTCATCTTTTGAATTTTCATGTAATTTTCCAACCCAAGGTAGATATTTAATATACTGTTTATTATTTGTAGATTTAAGAACTTCTTGAAATTGAACTATTAAGCTATTTAAATCGTTTATAAATTTTAAAGATGGTAATTTTTGTGACTTTATTTTTTGCACTTTTAAACCAATTTTTTATTTTCAATATAACAAATTAAAACTCAACAATCAATTTGAGGAAAAAATGAAAATTGAATTAAGAGAAAACGGACCAATAATCATTACTGCAAATGAAATTGCAGAAGTAAAAGAAAATAATTCTATTAAATTAGAAAAAAATATCATTGCCCTTTGTCGTTGCGGTAAATCTGAAAATTTACCATACTGCGATGGACATCATAGAAGTTGTGATTTTAAAGCACAACATTATATTTTTGAAACAAAGGATTAATTACAATCGCAATTTGAATTGCAACCGCAACTTGAATTATTAATAACATTGAACATTACTTTATTACTATCACCTTCTAATGCTGGTTTTAATTTATAAATACTACCGCCGTTGTAAACATTAGAGAAGCCGTTTGCTCTGAATAAATCTACGGCATATTGGCTTCTTGCGCCTGAAACACAATAAAAAATTAAAACATCATTTTTATCAAAATTTTGCATATAATCATTTACTTCGTTTAATGGTATATTTATAGAATTACTTATATTAATTTCTTCAAATTCTTCTTTTGTTCTAACATCGACTAATTTAGCACCTTTATTTATCAATTTTAATATTTCTTCCATACAAGTACCTTTCTTATTTTTTATTATTAAAACAAAAACTTAGTTTTATATAGTTCCAGATTTGGCTATTGTTTTTTTAATTTGCAAATAAAAATATAATTGATTAGTTTAAATACTTATATATTTAATTTTAATTTTTGGAGGTAGTATGGAATACAAAATTCTTGTCATGGTAAAACAAGTACCGGATACTACAAATATATCCGGGCAGGTAATGCAAGAAGATGGTACTGTTAATCGTGCAAAATTACCTGCAATTTTTAACCCAGAGGATAAAGTAGCTCTGGAATTAGCTTTGCAAGTAAAGGATAAATTTCCAAATTCAAAAGTTTCTGTCATCACAATGGGACCACCAAGGGCAACAGATATTTTAAGAGAATGCTTGTATATGGGAGCTGATAGTGCATATTTGATTACAGATAGAAAATTTGCTGGAGCGGATACACTTGCAACATCTTACGTTTTAAGTGAAGCAATTAAAAAATTAGGAAATTTTGATTTAATTTTTGCCGGTAGACAAGCAATTGATGGCGATACTGCTCAAGTTGGCCCGCAAACAGCAGAAAAATTAAATTTGCCACAAGTAACCTATGCAGAAAAAATTTTAAATATTAATGATAAGACAATAACAATCAAAAGAAAAATTGAAGGCGGAACCGAAATAGTTAAAGCAAAAATGCCTCTTTTAATTACAGCTATTAAAGAAGCCGCATTCCCAAGACCTTTCTCTGCTAAGCGAGTTATGGCTTATAAATCTGCTAAATCTTTATTGGAACTTGAAAAATTAGTTGAAGGAAATTCTCTTCTCTACATTGATACATTGTCACAAGAATACAAAGATAAAGGTTTATTTATTGAAACTTTTACTATGGATGAATTACAATTAGATCCTGATAAATGTGGTGTTAAAGGCTCGCCAACTAAGGTCCACAAAGTTGAATCTGTAGTTTTGGCAGCAAAAAATCACGAATTAATTCAACCCACAAAGCAAGCTATAAGTAATTTAATTGATGCACTTATGGCTGATCATATTTTTGGTTAATAGGAGAATCTAATGGAAACATATTCAAAAGATGTTTTTGTTTTTATAGAACAAAATAACGGTAAACCTGCCGATGTTAGTTTTGAACTTCTTTCAAAAGGTAGAAAATTAGCTGATAAACTTAATGGAAATTTAAAATCTATAGTTATTGGATATAACGTTGAAGAAATTGCAAAGGAAACATTTCAATACGGTTGTGATGAATGTTTGTTAATTGATCATCCTGATTTAAAATTTTATAGAACTTTACCTTATAGCAACATACTTAGTGAAATAATTCTAACTCATAAGCCAAGAATAGTTTTATTTGGAGCAACAATAATAGGACGAGATATAGCACCAAGATTAGCTTCAAAAACTAAAAGTGGTCTTACTGCAGATTGTACCGATCTTCAAATTTCTGATGTTGTTTATATGAAACAAGAATACAAAGATTTGCTTTTACAAATTAGACCTGCATTTGGCGGAAATATAGTTGCTACAATCATCACTCCTGACACTCAAATTCAAATGGCGACGGTTCGTGAAGGAGTAATGCAAAAATATAAAGTCGATAATCCTAAAGAACCTAAAATTACAAAATTAGAGTATAAACCAACCGAATTTGATAACTTAGTTGAAATTGTTGAACAACATATCGAAGAAAAGAAAGTTAATTTGAAAGCCGCCCCTATAATCGTTGCTGGCGGTTATGGAATGGGAACACGTGAGAATTTTAGACTAATTTATGAACTTGCTAAAACAATAGGCGGTGAAGTTGCAGGTTCACGCGCAGCTGTTGATGCTGGTTTTATAACTCCCGATAGACAAGTCGGTCAAACAGGTGTAACTGTGAGACCCAAATTATATATTGCATGCGGAATTTCAGGTGCTATCCAACATCGTGCTGGTATGCAAGAATCTAATAAAATAATTGCAATAAATACTGATCCCGATGCTCCAATTTTCAGTATAGCTCATTATGGTATCGTTGGCGATGCCACTGAAGTTATTCCTCTCTTTATTGAAGCCTATAAAAATAAACTTAAGTAAAAGGTAAAAACTATGGCAAACTATTTTTTAGATAATAAAGATATTTTATTCCACTTTAACAGACTTAATATCCAAGATATTGTTAAAATTCTTGAAAATAACTATCAAGAAAAAAAACTTTATAAATACGCTCCTGAAAATTACAATGACGCAATTGAAAATTATGAAAAAGTTTTAGAAATTGTCGGTGACTTAGCCGCAAATTTTATAGCCCCAAGAGCTGCCGAAGTAGATACGGAAGGAGCTCATTTCATAGACGGAAAAGTTGAATATGCAAAAGGAACAAAAGAAAATCTTGAAGTACTTTCTAAAGCTGATTTAATGGGAATGACAATCCCACGAAAATATGGTGGGCTCAATTTACCTCATACAATATATTTGATGGCAATAGAAATGATCTCCCGTGCTGATGCTTCATTAATGAATATTTATGGTTTACAAGATATTGCTGCCACCATCAACAAATTTGGCTCTGAAGCTCAAAAAGAAGAATTTATACCTAAATTTACAACTGGTGAATTTACTGGAGCAATGGCTCTTACTGAACCAGATGCAGGCTCCGACCTTCAGGCTGTAAAATGTATGGCATACCAAGACGAACACGGTCAATGGAGACTTAGGGGCGTTAAAAGATTTATCACTAATGGTAATGCCGATGTTCTTTTAGTTTTAGCTCGTAGTGAAGCCGGTACTAAAGATGGTCGTGGCCTTAGTATGTTTGTTTGTTACGGTGATGAAACTGTTAAAATCCGACGTATTGAACACAAACTTGGCATCAATGGCTCACCAACCTGCGAAATCCAGTTTAACGATACTCCTTGTCAATTAATTGGGCAACGAAAATTTGGTTTGATAAAGTACGTTATGGATTTAATGAACGCTGCTAGGATTGGTGTTGCCGCACAAGCACTTGGTATTTCTGAAGCTGCTTATCAAGAAGCTTATGAATATGCCAAAGATAGAGAACAATTCGGTAAACCTATTTTAAACCTCCCAGTCATTGCTGATATGCTTATCGATATGCGAGTTACTCTCGAAACAAATAGATCTCTTTTCTATTCCGCAGCTAAATCAGTTGATACTAAAGAAACTCTCGAACTTTTAATCGAAAAACTCAAAGAAGAAGGTAAACCTTTTACCGACGAAAACATTAAACTAAAACAAGCTACAAAAGTTGCTGCTTTATTAACTCCTGTTACAAAATATTTCCTAACAGAATCCGCTAATAAAATAACATACGATTCTCTTCAAATTCACGGCGGTACTGGATATATGAAAGAATTCAGAGTTGAAAGGCTTGCACGTGATGCTAGAATTACAAATATTTATGAAGGTACTTCCCAATTACAAATTGTCGCTGCTATAGGTGGTGTTATCAACGATGTCCTTATCGATTTCTTTGAAGAACATAAGAATAAGAACTATCCTGGAAATTTAACTCAATTAGCTGAAAAAGTCAAAGAAATTCGTGATTTATTCATTGAAGCTAAAAATTATGTTATTGATAAAAAAGATAATTCCTTCTACGATACAGCTGCAAAATATTTAGTCGAAATGTACACATTCGCTTATGTAGGTTATTTAGTATTAGATGAAGCTATAGAAGAACAACGTAAAGTTTTCATTGCAAACAGATACATTAAGCGCTCTCTTTCTAAAGCAAAAGAATATTTAGAAATGATTAAAAACGATACTTTCACAGATATTATGCACTCAAACGAAATACTCAAAATTTAAAACATTAAGGCTGCCATATTTGAGCAGCCTTTTTTTTATATTTAGCTCAGACGGTATAAGCGTGACCGCACAACTGAAGTTGTGCGGTTTTTTGCAATTCTTGCAAAAAAATAATGGTGGCAATTATATCGTATATCGATACATTTGCCACCTATTAAATAACCCTGCCACCGAGTGGCATTCGATGCCACTCTACATTTATTTCTGCCACCGTGTGGCATATCCGTGGCACCATTGTGGAATTTCAATGCCAACCTACATTAATTTTTGCCACCTGTTGGCAAATCCCTTCCATTTTCTTGCTACAAAATTGCCACCGTTTAAATTTATCTGCCAACTTGGCAACTTTGCGTGCCACCTTTGTGGCATATCAATGCCAAAAAGGTGGCATATCAATGCCACCCTACTTTTATTTTTGCCACCTATTGAAATAGGTGGCAAAATTTTCTTATGCCTACACCGTCTGAGCCAATAAATAAAAAAAGCTCTCTTATTAGAGAGCCTTAATTCTTATTTCTTTCCAATTGTCCATTCATAATCTATATTTGCAACTATATAATTATACAACTCTTGTAAATAGTTTGTTTTGGCTTGATTAAGCAATAATTCCGCATCTTGTAAATCTGATAGTTTACTTAGTCCTTTTTGAAATCGACTTTCAACTAATTTATAATTCCTTTCTGCAAAAACAACAGTTTCGGATGTTGATTTCAATGCTTCTTTACTTTCTTCAACTTTTGAATGTGCAACTTTTACTTCGGTTTTTAATGCATTTTTGAAATTCATCAAATCTGTTTTAATAATTTCTTTTTCAATTTTTGCTTGCTCTACTTTAGATGAAACTTTAAAACCTGAAAAAATCGGAATAGAGATATTTAAACCAACAAAGGCTGAATTCGGCCAATAATAATTTTTAAACTTGAAGTCATTTTGTTCAGTCATTATTTTATATTGCCCAAAAAGCGCCACTGTTGGTAAATGTCCTGAAAATTCTGCATTTATTAATTCATCTGTAGCCTGGCCTTGTAAATTTAAAATATTTATTTCTTTCCTGTTGTTTTCAGCAAAAATATATGCATTATCGATATCGTTGTAATCAAACTTAGTAATTTTTAAACTATCTGTTAATTCAATATTTTCATTTTCAGGTATGTTCATCATAAATTTTAAATATGATTTTGCAGTATTAATTGCATTATCAATTTTTACAACTGAAGGATAAATATTTTTGAGTGCAACATATGCTGTTAGAGTATCAACTTCAAGAGCGTAACCTTGTTTAAATAGTTTTTTAACATCTTCAAATCTTTGTTTTGCTCTTTCATAACTTTGGTTTAATAATTTTTTTTGTTCTTGCAAAATCAATACGTTATAATAAGCCTTTTTAACATCTCTTTTAACTTCAAGTACTTGATTTTCATATATTTCTGAATTTAGTTTATCAACAATTTTAGCTGCGTTTATTCCTGCGTTAATTGCCCCACTAAACAATGGTTGAGAAAATTGGAAAGTAATAGAATATGAATTATCTGAACCAATTTCAACGGGAATATTTGTTCCTGGTTTTCCAAAAAATATACCTGGCATATAAAAAATGTTTTTCTTTAAACTTCTCATATACATTGCCGATGCAGATAACTCTGGATAAGCATTTCCATAAGCTTCTCTTACTTTTTCTTGACTTTTGTATTTTTCAAGTCTTGTTTTTTTTAATTGTAAATTGTTATTCAAAGCATAACTAACTGCACTGTCTAACGAAATTTTTCTGCTATTTTGAGCATAAACTTGACTATTCATCACTCCAAAAAATAAAATGAGTAATATAACTGAAATAACATTTTTATTAAATTTGATTTTAATTTTTTCTTTCCATTGCTCCACTTTTACATATACAACCGGAACAAGTATTAAAGTTAAAAATAAAGAACTAGTTAATCCACCAATAATTGCAGTAGCCAAACCAGATTTAATTTCAGCGCCATCAGAAACCGATAAAGCAATTGGCAACATACCAAAAATCATAGCAGCGGTTGTCATAATAATTGGCCTGATCCTTGTTTTACCTGCATCTATCAAAGCCTCAATAGTCGAAAGCCCCTCAGCTTTCATCTGATTTGCTCTATCAACCAATAAAATAGCATTTTTGGCAACAAGTCCAACGAGCATAATTATACCTAAAAGTGAAAAAATATTTATAGTTTTCATCATCAAGGCTAAGCCATAGAGTGCTCCAATAACAGCAAGTGGAACAGAGAAAATGACAACAAAAGGATAAACCCAATTATCGTACAAAGCAACCATAATGAGATAAACAAATAAAATTGCAATAAATAAAGCATTCAATAAACTACTGAATGAATCTTCCTGATTTTCCAAATCACCTTCGTAAGTAATTCTGATACCTTTAGGTAATTGATAATTATCAATCAATTTCTTAATATCGTTACCAATATCGCCACTAGTTCTACCAACCGCTTGAGAAAATATAGTAATTGAGCTATTTCTATTCTTTCTTTCCAAAACTGTAGGTCCTATACTTGGTTCAATGGTTGCAAATTGTTGTAATTGAATAAGTTGACCCATATTATTCATAAATTTCATTTTATAAAGATTTTCTGTTTTGTTTCTATCAGATTGATCAAGAACAATTCTAATATTAAATTCCTCGTTGCCCTGCGGATTAATTTTTGAATTATCATCACCTGTAAAAGCAGTACGCAAAGTAAAAGCTACCATATCCGCGCTCAAACCTAATTGAGACATTTTCTGCCTATCAAATCTTATCTGATATTCAGGTTTTCCATCTTGTGAACTTGTTCTAACATCACCCGTCCCAGGTACACTTTTAATAAGTTCTTTAATATCTTTTGCCACTTTTGCAACATCATCATAATTTGCACCATTAACAACAACAACAATCGGCGAACCTTCAGACATTCCAAAAATACCAACGGGAGTTACTCTTGGTTTCGCACCAGGAATTGTCAACAATCTTTGCTTAATTTCCCTTGATATTTCTGTTACACTTTTATTTCTCTCTTTCTTATCAACTAATGAAACTAATAACTCACTTTTATTATTTGTTTCAGACACAATAAAATTATCGTTTGCGTATCCAACATTAGTAAAAACTCGCTTCACTTCTGGCATTGATAACAAAATTGTTTCAGCTTGCTGTGTTAGCTCATTATTTTGTTCAATTGTTACTCTTTCAGGATACTCAATAATTACCGAAAGCTCGCCCCTATCCGAAGGCGTTATAAACTCCGCACCTAAAAAACCAAAAATTGGTAACATAAATGATGATACTAACAATACTGTAGAAATCAAAATAACTTTGCCTTTATTTCTTAATGCCCAATTCAAAATTTTAAGATAATGATTTGTAAGCCTTTCAAATTGATTTTCGAAATATTTACCTAATCTGCCCCAAAAAGTATTTTCATTCAAATTATGCACTTTTGCAAGTCGAGAAGCAAACATTGGCGTTAATGTAAAAGATACAACTAAACTTGATAATGTTGAGACAACTACAACCAATGAAAATTGCCTTAATATATTACCTATCAACCCTGAAATTAAAGAAATTGGAACAAATACCACAACATCAACTAAAGTTATGGATAAAGCGGAAAAACCTATTTCATTTCTACCATCTAATGCGGCTTTAAATTTATCTTTTCCCATCATCAAATGTCTATCAATATTCTCAAGCACAACTATCGAGTCATCAACTAAAATTCCAATCACAAGAGACAATGCTAACAATGTCATCAAATTCAAAGTAAAACCTAACGCCCACATTGCTATAAATGTTGTTGCAAACGATGCAGGAATAGCTACTAAAACAATCAAAGAATTTCTTATACTATGTAAAAATATAAGCATTACAATAGCAACTATTATAATAGCTAAAAGTAAATCTTCATTTACAGCTCTGGCTGCCGATAATGTAAATTCAGAGCCATCCGATGCAATTTCAAATTTCAAATTATAGTTTTTATATTCTTCTTCTATCTTTTTCAACTCGTTTCTTACCAATTTACTAACTTCTACAGCATTAGCATCGGTTTGTTTATTGATAAGTATTCCTACCGCAATTTTCTTGTTAATACGAGTAATTGTTTGAATATCTTTAACGCCATCTTCAACATTTGCAACATCAGCAATTTTTATAGTTCCAGCATTTGGTAAAGTTGCTATTGGAATATCTTTAATTTCATCTACAGTTTTAAACTTTGCTGAAACTCTAACAATATACTGCCCATCGTTATCCTTAATTTTACCAGCAGGAAAGTTTAAATTATTACTTTTTATTGCCTGAACAACCTGTAAAATAGAAAGATTATAATAGTTCAATCTATCCAAACTAACATTAATTTTAATTTCTCTTTCTTCACCACCAACAAAAGTCACTTGGCCGACACCATCAAGTTTTGTAAGTGCAGGTTTAATTTTATCTTTCAAAAGTTGATAAAACTCAGTAGGTTCAATAGTTGCAGTAACGCCCATACGCAAAATAGGCAATTCATTAATCGAAAATTTTGTAATTGTCGGCGTTTTAGCATCTGCTGGTAATGTGGCAACAACTTCATTAACCTTTCTTTGCACATCTTGTAATGCAATATTTGCATCCGCAGATTGCAAAAATTCTATAAATACAAATGATACTCCCTCAGCTGAACTTGCATATACTCGTTTAATTTTATTAACGCCAGAAACAGCATCTTCTATAACTTTTGTTATTGAAGTTTCTACCTCATTTGGTGAAGCACCAGGATAAACTGTTATTACACTAACATAAGGTGGAGTTATATCAGGCAACAACTCATAATTCAAATTATAATATCCATATATACCCAAAATCCCTGCTATCAAATAAAGTACAATAATAAGTTTAGGCCTTTTTATAGCTAATTCTGTTACTGTCATTTTTTTACCTTTTAATTATTGTTAGTAATTTTTACAGAGGCATTATTGCTTAAATTATTTTGCCCTGCTATTACAATCATTTCATTTCCATTTAATCCACTCAAAACCTCAATCATATCTTTATGCTCTCTACCAACAATAATATTTCTCTTTATTGCGTTACCACCTTCAACTACAAATACAGATGCTTCTTTCAAACTTCCTACAATAGCTTTTCTTGGAATAAGCAAAGATTTTGTTTGTTTTTCATTTTTTATAAACACATTTGCAAACATACCAGCTTTCAATGGCAAAGATTTATTTTCCTTAAAGCTTACTTCAACATCAAAATTATGTGAAATATCTGCTCTGGGAGCTACAGAAAAAATTTTTCCAACAATTTCACCTTTTGGGAATAAATCAGAGCGAATTATAACATTTTGATTTTTCGATATATTTGAAATATAATTTTCAGGAACTTTTACCACAATTTTCAAAATAGAATTATCAAGAATATTCACAATCGGCATTCCAGGAGCAAGAGTTGATCCAACATTAACAAACTTTGCAGAAATAACACCATTGATTGGAGATTTAATTGTAGCATCGTTTAACTGCCTTTGCGCTACAATAAATTGAGCTTCAGCAGCGGAAACATTCAAATTGGCCATTTCTAAATCATTTTCTGTAGCATTTTTCTCATTAAACAAATTTTTGATACGCTCATAATCCTTTTTAGCTTTTTCAAAATTCACTTTTGCTGTGATAAAAGCTGCTCTTTTTAGTTCATCATCTACTTTAGCAATAACTTGTCCAGATTTAACATAATCTCCAACATTAACAGCCATGATTAGTACTTTTCCATTGGTTTCAGAAATTAAATTAATCTCACTATTAGGCACAACGGTGCCCGTAAGTTGCAGTTCGTCACTAATAAACTCAAATAACGGTTTAGCAACAATTACCTCATAAGCATTAGTTTTGTCTATATATACTTTTTTTTCCAATGCTCTTTTATTCATAAACAAAATAATAATCACAGCAATTGCCACAACAGATGATGCTAGAATAATTTTTGTTTTAGCGTTCATATTTTATAACTCCTCAATATATTTTTTTATTCTATAGCTCAGACGGTGTAAGCATAGCCAGCTCGCTACGCTCGCTGGCAGGCTGACGCCCCAAAATAAAGAAACCTTTTAATTTAATCTCAACTTTATAAATTTGCTAACGTTACCTGCCACCGCGTGGCATTCAATGCCACCCTACATTTCTTTTGCCACTACGTGGAAAATTCGTGCCACCATCGTGGCATATTAATGCCACCCTACATTTCTTTTGCCACCTATTGAAATAGGTGGCAAAATTTTTGCGGGCCGTCCGGCCCGCTGCCCCTTGCGGCTTGCCACAAGCCGCAAGGGGCTTATGCTTATACTGTCTGAGCTAATATTGGAATTTTTATCTCACCTTTTCATATACCGTATTTACTAAACAAAATAAATCCAAAATAAATCTCATATTTTTTTAATAATTCCTAACACTTTTTCTCTAAAATTAGTTCATTTTTTCAACTAAACGTTTAGTAAATTACATACCGATTGTTCAATACAAATATAACAATTAGCCAACAATTATGCAAATATTTTTATTCTTTATCAAATAATATAACATTATTTTACATACCGACTGTTTAGTATGTATTTTTTTTTGTATTAAATTAAAATTTTTATTAAATTTATATTTAACTTTCTAAGGTTTATTATGAAAAATGATAAAAATCAAACAAAAGCTTTAATTATTGAAAAAGCACTATTATTATTTTCAACAAAAGAATATACTGAAACATACGTATAAGAAATTGCTAACGAATGTAATCTTACTAAAGGAGCTCTTTATTTTTATTTTAAAAACAAAGAAGGAATTGCGAAAGCTGTCTTGGATGAAAGTTTACAAGTATCCAAAAATTTGATTTTTGATGTGCAAAACATAAAAAATCCGCAAAAAAGAATTCATACTCTAATTAAAAGAGCATTCAAATTTATACTTGATAACGAACACTATTGGAGATCATTAAATAATTTGGTCTATCAAAGAGAATTACTCCCTTTAACTAGAGAAACATTCGTCGAATATCAAACACTTTTGTTAAAACAATTATCTTCTTACTTTAAGGATTTAAACTTAAAAAGCCCAGAATTTGAAGCAAAAATGCTTATTACCTTATTTGACGGTATCCAGCTACATTATTACATTAATAAAGACAAAAAATTTTTCAACAAAGCCCAAAAATATATTCTTAAAAAATATACCCCAGAATTTTTAGAATTTTATAAAACAATGGAAATTTAGGCACGCTCCTTATAAGAAAGTCTTGTAAACCATAATTTGTACAATAAAAGGCTCAATAAACTTAAAATAAAAAGTAAAATAGCTACATAGTCCCAACGTTTCATAACAATTTCAATACCAATCATAAATAAAGAAAAATGCCACGGCAAAGCAATAAACAATGAAATAATATCCAATCTATTTTCTTGATTGATGGCTTTTATAGTTGGCAGATCAAGCTTATTTTTCACTTTCCCCCAAAATCCAAAAGGCCTTGTTCTCATATAAAAATTCATCAAAACATCTTCATCAGTTGGTTTGGTTAAAAATGTACCTAAAATACAACCTATAAATGAAAATGTCAAAGGAATTATAAAATTTAAATACTCAGGCAAACCATTAAAAAATAATTTTATAACAATAGCAGTAACCATCCCCCATAAAGTCCCTTGCAAAAATCCGTTACCATTAAAACGCCACCAAAACCAACGAAGAACAAGCGGTAATACAAGCCCAGTGCCCAATCCCAAACTCAACCAACCCCATATATCGTTAATACTTTTCAAAGTAGATGCAAAAAGAATTCCCAAAATTACAATAACAACAGATGCCACCTTACTATGCCAAACTAATTTTTTATCACTCGCCTCAGGATTAATAACTAATTGATAAATATCCTTCACCCAATAAGCTGCAGCAGCATTAATAATAGATGTAAAAGTTAACATCGCAGCTGCCAAAAATCCTGTAACAACAATTCCTTTAATGAATATTGGTAAATAAGCTTTTATCACAACCGGAACAACCAACTCCGGATCATGAATAAACGAGTGATTTAAGCCATAATGAATTCCTAAAACTGCAAAAGCTGTCACCAAAGGCCATCTTAAAGAAAGTAAAACAATCCAAAACAAAGAAAGCAACCCAGCATCCCTATCACTTTTAGCAGCAAAATAACGTTGCGTAATATATCCACCTGAACCACCAAAACCTTCCATAAAAGTCTTAAATAAATAAATCACCACCACCACACCTAACAAGTTAAAAATAGCATAATCGCCCGGCAAATTAAGTTCAAATTTCGGGAAAATTGAACTCCATTCGTAATAATTTACATTAACAACATCGTAACTTCTATTATTGGGGACAGAAACCGTAAAATTTTCTGGCAAATTAACAGTTGTTAGCGCAATGAATACTACAGACACTACACCAATTAAAATCAAAAATCCTTGATAAACATCTGTCCAAACCACGCCATAAAGGCCGCTGGCAACAGTGTAAAGAGTTGTAATTGAGATTAGAATAATAGTCCCAGTTTGCTCATCCAAATTAAAAAATTCAGAAAAAAACTTCCCACCTCCAATAGCAAAATAACTAATCGAGCCAATTGCAAAAGTAATATTAGCCACAGCACTTATAATCCTCGCATAACGCCCCTGCTTCCCATCTCCAAATCTAAATTTCATCCACTCAGCAACCGTCATACATCCAGACCTTCGATTCCATTTCCCCATAAAAATCATAAAAAAAGACATAATCAACACAATCCCACCACGTATTTCAATATAATACCCAACAACACCCAATGAATAAATCAAAGCGGCAAGAATCATTGTGCCCGAAAGATCAACATTAGATGCCATTCCAGATGCACCCAAAGCCCACCAAGGCAAGCCATTTTCACCTAAAAAATATGCATCTATACTCTTAGAAGCTTTCTTCTGGAAGTAAAACCCCAATACAACAACACTTACAAGATAAAAAACAACAATGGCATAATCCACAAAATGCATAAAATCCCCCCCCCCCAAAAAAATAAATAAGAAATTAAAATATAACTTTTATTTAAAATAATAAAATTTTTTTTAGCTCGGACAGTGTAAGCATAGCCTGCTTACGCAGGCGGGCTTACGCCCAAAAATATTTTCCTTATTACGTGAATATTCCATTAAACAAAATAAATCTAACTAATTTCATATCCACAACATATATCATAAATTAACTTTATAAAACATTTATATCATAAAAATATACAATAATCAAAAAAATATAATAAAAACTTTTACCATTTATTAAAATGAACTCTATCTTCAGTATATCTATCTATCTGTTCTGGCTTTACATCGGGATATCCAATCGATACAATGGATAAAGGAATAATATTATCATCAAGACTAAATAATTTTTGAATAGCCTCAACTCTTTCTTGCATAGGATATACACCAACCCAAACTCCTCCAAGACCTAACTCTTCAATTTCTATTAAAATATTTTCAGTGGCAGCAGAACAATCCTGCACCCAAAAACCTTTATGCTTTTCTAATCTTAAATCTCCACATACAATAATAGCAGCAGCTGCATTCGTTAACATTTTTGCATATGGATGGAAATCCGCAATTCTATTCAATATATCTCTATTATCAATAACAATAAAATGCCAAGGTCGTTCATTACCCGCCGAAGGAGCACACATCCCCGCATAAAGAATTTTCCTCATTAATTCTTGAGAAATTTTTCCTTCCTTATATTTCCTAATGCTTCTTCTTGTAAAAATTGCATTCATTTAAACCTCAAAAAATTGTTAAAAAATATAAGAATCTATCAAATTGATTTTAATTAAAACAAAATATTAATAATAAAATAGCATTACAAAAGTATATTTTTAATATAACTTATTAAAATTAATTATATTTTTATTTTATATTATATTTAATAAATATATCAGTTTTATAGTTTAATATTAAAATAATTGATAAAATTTTTTTTAATATGCATTTATTACCGTAAATATAAAGCTATATTAAAATAATAGACCATTACAAACAAACATCCTAAAATTTAACTCATAACAAATCTTCAATCATAAAAACTATCATTTATATTTTATCTATAAATATTTATTAAAGTTGCAATTTTTATACAAAAATGTATTATATTTAAAAATTAAATTATAATCACTTATAGCAATTTTATGAAAATATTAAATATCAATAAAAAAGATTTTTTACTTTTACCAAATATAGTAAGTTTATTACGACTTTTCCTTGCTATACCACTTTATTTTAGTGTAATTTTAACGCCAACCAATGATAAATTTAACTATTTTTCATTAACAATCGTTATCTTAATTATAATTACTGACTATTTGGATGGAATACTTGCAAGAAAATTAAACCAAATTACAGAATTAGGTAAAATTCTTGACCCACTAGCCGATAAAGTGTCGTTATTTATAGTTACAATTGCTTTGTACCAAGTTGAAAAATTACCTTTTTATATGCTTATTGCGCTTATTTTAAGGGATTTAATTATTTTCATAGGTGGATATTTTGTTACCAAGAAAATAAAATATGTTTTACCATCTAATTTTCTTGGAAAATTAACAATAAATATACTTTCTTTCTATTTTGTAATTTTAATTTTTACAGATTTAAATCCAAAATTTTTTGAAATCTTGAGTTTTGTTTTTATAATTTTATCTTTACTTGTCTACACATACCGCGCTATCGAAGTTTACACAAATAAGGAGAACAATCAATAATGGGATTTTTCAGTAATTTCAACTTCAATAAAGTAAAAGACGGCCTTAAAAAAACAAAAAATAAAATAGTAGATTCAATCACTGAAATAGTAACAGGAAAAGCCGTATTAGATGAAGAAACACTTGAACAAATTGAAGAAATTCTCATTACATCTGATATTGGCTACGAAATAGCAGAAAATTTTATCAATAATGTCCGTAAAGAATTGAAACATTCCGATAATAGAGAAATGCCTAATATTTTAGAATTGCTTAAACTAAATTTAACCAATGTATTAAAAGAAAACTATTATGATTATAAAACATCTATTGATAAATATAAACCATTCGTAATAATGGTTGTCGGCGTAAATGGTGTCGGCAAAACTACTACTATCGGAAAATTGGCAAATAACTTTAAAGAAGCCGGATACTCAGTTGTTATAGGCTCAGCTGATACTTTCAGAGCCGCTGCGAATGACCAATTAGAAATTTGGGCTAAACGTGCTAATGTTGAAATAGTTCAAAAATCTCAAGGAAGCGACCCATCAGCTGTTGTATTCGATACTCTACAATACGCAATTGATAACAAAATTGACATTGTACTAATTGATACCGCTGGAAGATTGCATACAAAAATTAATTTAATGGAAGAATTGAAAAAAATTAAACGCACTATGCAAAAATTAATTGATTACGCACCTAATGAAATTTGGCTTGTTGTTGATGCAACTACAGGACAAAATGCTAACATGCAAGCTCAAGAATTCAAAAAATATACCGATTTAACTGGTCTTGTTGTAACTAAATTGGATGGAACTGCAAAAGGTGGTTCTATTTTCAATATTAGTCAAAAACACAAAATTCCAGTTAGATATATCGGCGTTGGTGAAGGTATTGATGACCTCCAAGATTTTGAGCCAGAAAATTTTGTTGAAGCTTTATTTAAAAATTAATAAAAAGGATAATTCACATGAAAAAATTATTTTTTCTTCTCATCTCTCTATCATTTATTTTAGTTTCCTGCAAATCAAAAGAAGATGCTTCTAAATTAAAGACTGAACCTGATGACAAACCACTGCAAACTGAAAAAGATGTAAACGCGCAAGGAACTGTAAATTTAAAATATAATCTGCAAAAAGGTAAAAAATATGTATTCCTACTCTCAACATCCGAAGATAATAAAGAAACTTTGAAAGCTGATACAACTATAAATCAAAATTTATTCCGAAAACAGGTCTTAAAAATTACTTTCGAAGTCCTTAACGTTGATAGCGACGGTTCTTTTGATTTAAATTCTACAATTAACCACTTAAAAATTTCCATGAGCGATGGCAAACAAACCATAACTTTTGATAGTGACAAAGATGCAAATAAAAAAGAACAATTCGGCAACTATTTAGCTATGGTTAATAATAGTTTCGGTGTTAGGATTAGAAATAATGGTGAACTCCTTGAAATTACAAAAATGGACAAATTAGTAAACAAATTGCTAGAATATATTGGCAACCAAATACCTAACGATAAAAAAGCTGAATTTATCAACTATTCTGCTAATTCATTAAAAATGCAAATTTCTCAAATGGTCAGCCAAATTTTTAAACCTCTCCCAAATAAAAATATTGGTATTGATACTACTTGGCAAGTGGTAAACCAAGCCAAAGCTGGTACTTTTGATATTACAACTTTCATAAACTATAAAGCTAAATCCTTCGAAAAACTAAATGATGATAAATTGCTTGTTTATGAAGCAACTCTATTAAATAAAATAACAGGTAAAGATAAAATTATTGAAAATGGAAATGAATTTAGATTTGATAAACCCAATATTCAAGGTACAAGTACAACTTATTTTAATTTGACAAAAGGCTGTGTACAAAAATCAATTTCAAATATGTCAACATATAATAGTGTTTCTTTATTACCTAAAGGCGGTAAATTCCAAGTAAGATCAACAAATGCAAAAAGTTCAAATATTATCGAATTTTTAGGAATTGAAAATTAAACTTTTTTAAATAAAATTCGATAATAGAAAAAAGTGTGCGGTGTAACCATGATTGGAAATATAAATAGCGTGGATAACCTTCCACCTGTAAATTATGGTTCAATTAATAAAAATACTAAAGAACATAATTTAGAAATTGAACAACAAAACTTCAAAGCTGATAAAAATAAAGAAATTCAAGATTATTTAAAATCATCTTTGTTAGAATTAAATCTTTCTGATGCAAAAATTGATCAAACAGCTGTAAATTTCAATTTAGTTTTTACATCAAGTAGTTTTGAAAAATTAACAGCAAAAGGTTCTTATAATTTCTCTGAAAAAAATATTTCATTACAGTTAAGTTTTAATTTTTCACAAAAAATTGATGAAGAGATTAACAAATACATGCTCAATATTGAGTTCAATAGTAGCTCTAATGAAACGATATCAACTGAGCAAACAACTCAAAAAGAAGATATTATCGAATATGTAAGAAAAATCGCTCGAAATGTGTTTGAAACTTTAACACAAAAAGGCAAATATGTTGCAGGTATACAATTTAACGAAGAAGATATAAAAGAGCTTTTACAACTTGATGATGGTAAATTTTATAAAATCCTAAATGAAATCGTCAGTTTAGCAATTAACTTGGCTAAATTAAAACACTTAATGAAAGGCGAACCATCTGAAGGTGTTGTTCTCAAACCTGAACGTGTTAAATGGAATGTAATCGATTATAAACATTCATTTTCGAATCAATTAAATCTTAAAATATCTTTAAATCAAGTAGAATAAAAAAAAGGAATGTTAAAACATTCCTTTTTCATTTTAATAAAACCTTATTATCTTTCAATGAAAATATTTTGAAATTTCCCGGCCTTAATTTTTCATCTATTTCCAATTTTATATACATTAAATATTTAATTTGCAATTTAAAAATAGGCGAAAATATACCCCCATTTGTTAATTTTTCATAATAGTACGGATGAATTTTTATCAATAAGCTACGGTATTTTGTTTCATTTTTTATTGTATTAATTTCTTTCTCTAACTCATAAAGATATGATGTCTTTTCTGTAACAATTCCAGTACCACCGCAACATTCACATATTTCACTAGTCATTTGTAAATAATTTGATCTAATTCTTTGTCTTGTCATTTGAATTAAAGCAAATTCAGTCATAGGTAAAATGTGTACTTTTGCTCTATCATTTTCAAAAGCTTTTAGCATTTCTTCAAATATTAGTTGTTTATTTTTTTCTTCCCTAACATCAATAAAATCAATAACTATTAACCCACCAATATCCCTAAGTCTTAATTGTCTAGCAATTTCATTCGCTGCTTGCAAATTAATTTTTAATGAATTTTCCTCTTGATCTTTATGTTGTACATATGTACCACTATTTACATCTATAACAGTCATAGCTTCAGTGTGTTCAATAATCAAATATCCACCACTTTGTAACGGTACTTTTCTGCCTAAATATTTTTTTACTTGCTGTTCTACACCGTATCTTTCAAAAATTGGAGTATTTTCTTTATATAGTTCAACTTTATTGGCCTTCTCTGGCTGTACAAGGTTCAAATAATCAATAATTTCATTATACACTTTTTTATCGTCAACTATAATTTTATTTATTTCATCGTTAAATAAATCTCTAATTGTTGAAATTGTAGTATCCAAATCTTTATATAAAAGTGCAGGTGGTTCACTTGATTTTGCTTTCCTTTGAATACTATCCCAAGTTTTTAATAAAAGCTTTAAATCATCTTGTAGTGCTTCTTCAGTTTGATGTTCAGAATTAGTTCGTATTATCAATCCGCAGTCACGTGGCAATATTTTTCTTGCGATGCTTCGTAATCTTCTTCGTTCTTCTCTATCAGTAATTTTTTTAGAAACACCAATTCTTCTATTAAATGGCAATAAAACACAAAATCTACCTGGAATTGATATTCCAGTGGTTATTCTAACTCCCTTATTTCCTATAGGTTCTTTTATAATTTGTACAATAATTTCTTGATTTTTTGTTAAATGAATACCACTATTATTTGCTTTTAATTTTAATCCAGAAAGTTGATTTTTACTAGGCACATTATCATGTTCTTCAATTTCATCAAAATCGTCAATGTCATCGTAATCATCCGCAATTTTAGATAACTCTTCGGTTTGTCTTGCAATATCAGAAAAATGCAAAAAAGCATCGTTTTTCATACCTATATTAACAAAAGCAGCATTAATACCAGGGAATATTTTCCCAACTTTACCTAAATATATATTTCCAACTAATTTTTTATCTTCTGGCAATTCTATAAAAATATCAACTAATTTATTATTATCCAGAAAAGCTATTCTAGTTTGACTTGATGTTGCATTAATAATAATTTGTTTATTCATTTATCACCTATGATAACCAAAACAACACTCTTTCTTGAAATTTATTTTTATTTTTTAATGATTCTTCGGAATTTGGCAAATAACTGTTATTTTTTACAAAACTTTCCAAAAAATCTACCATTAATTTATAGTCATCAATTTTATAAATTTCATTTACAAATTTATCAAAATTTTCAAAATACATAAAATACCAACATAAATATTTTCTTAACATTTTTGCAAAATTTATCGGGCCATATTCCTTATATATTAATTCAGCATGCAATTTTACAGCATTTAAAATATCATATTTATCATAAAAGTAAAATGGTTGTTTTTCGATATAAGATTTAATTTGTTTAAAAATAAATGGATTTCCTAAAGCACCTCGAGCAATCATTACAGCATCAGCATTAGTTTTATCTTTTATTGTTATATAATCATCTAAGCTAAAACACGACCCATTAAAAACAATTTTAAAATCATAATTATCTTTCACTTTTTTTACAATATCATAATAAGGTATACCTGAATAAAAATCTGATTTTTTCCTTGCATGTATAGTAATAAATTTTAGTGGTAAATCCTTAATTGTATCTAATATTTCAAATATTTTTATATTTTCGTAGCCAAGTCTTAATTTAACCGATACAGGTATACTTTTTGAAGTTATTATGATTTTATCAAGTAATTTATACAATTTATCGGGATATTCTAATAACTTAGCCCCGAGCCCTTTATTACAAATATCATTCGCCGGGCAACTTGCGTTTAAATCAATTACATCAGGTTTTAATTTTTTTATTTCAGATATAGCATCGTCAATAAATTCAATATTCTCAGCTAAAAGTTGTATACCGATTGGTTTTTCATCCTTATTAAAAACAGCATACCGTAGAGTATCGAAGTGTTTATTAGCTATTCCCCTAGCGCTTACCATTTGTGTAAAAACAAGATCAGCTCCATATAATTTATTAATTATCCTAAATGGAGCATCAGTTATCTCTGCCATTGGCGCAAGTATGAGCTCAATATTTGTTCCGTTGATGTTTATCATAAAATAAAAAATGATTGCATATTTATGCAATCATTTTATTTCTTTATTTTTTTTCTATCAAAGCTTTTCTAGACAAATTGATTTTACCATTTTCATATTTTTCTATACGAACTTTAACTATTTCACCTTCTTTAAGTTCATCAGCTACTTTATTAACTTTTTTATGAGCAATTTGTGAAATGTGTAAATATCCCTCTATGCCAGGCAATAATTCGACAAATGCACCAGAATCAATAATTTTTGTTATTTTTCCTTCATATATATCGCCAACGGTTGGACCATAAACGATTAAATTCAAATGTTTTGTACATTTATCTAATAATTCATGATCTTGTCCCATAATATAGCAATTACCAACTTCATCTATAGAAATTTCAGTTTTATACATTCTTTGTATATTTTGAATATTTTTTCCACCTGGCCCAATAATAGCACCGATAGCTTCAACCGGAACTTGAATAACTTTAATTGCAGGTGCATATTTAGATAATTGTTTTCTTGGCTCTGAAATGGCTTGTTTCATTATATTCAAAATATGGAGTCTTCCTTGTTTAGCTTGCTCTAACGCTTTTTCAAGTATTTCAAAAGATATACCTTGAATTTTTATATCCATCTGGAATCCAGTAATACCTTTAGCAGTACCAGCTACTTTGAAATCCATATCACCAAGATGATCTTCATTGCCTAATATATCAGAAAGAATTGAGTATTTGTTATCTTCGGTAATTAATCCCATAGCAATACCAGCAACCGCATCTTTTACTGGAACGCCACCTTCCATTAAGGCTAATGAACCTGCACAAACTGTAGCCATAGAAGATGAACCATTGGATTCTAATATATCAGATGTTAATCTTACAACATAAGGGAATTGTTCAATAGATGGGACCATTCTTTTTAATGATCTTTCAGCTAAATTGCCATGTCCAATTTCACGTCTACCGACACCAGTCATTCTTCCTACTTCACCAACACTGAAAGGTGGGAAATTGTAGTGTAAAATAAATGTTTTTTGATATTCTTCATCTAAACCATCAATGATCTGAACATCTCTTGTAGAACCCAAAGTTAATGTTGTTAATGATTGAGTTTCACCTCTAGTAAACAATGCAGAACCATGAGCTCTATGCAAAACACCTAATTCAATTTTAATAGGTCTAATTTCTGTAGTTTTTCTACCATCCAATCTCAAACCTGTTTCCAATATTCTCTTACGCATTAAATCTTTTTCGAGATCATGCAATATATTTTTTATTAATTTCTCACTTTCAGGATATTTCTCTTGAAAATACTCAACAGTTTCTTTTACTAAATTAGAATTTGCTAAATTCCTTTCTTCTTTACCCATTACTGTTGCCACTAATTCTGCCATTTTTGGTTTAGCAAAATTAATGACATCATTCATAAACTCTTCATTTATTACTGCTTCTGGAACTTGTAATTTAGTTTTTCCACATTTTTCTCTTAATTCTTTTTGAAGTTGTACTAACCTTTTGATTTCTTCATGAGCAAATTTTAGAGCTTCAAGGAGTTCTGCTTCGCTGACTTCATTAGCTTCACCTTCAACCATCATAATTGAAGATTCTGTACCTGCAACAACCAATTCAAGATCGCATTCTTCTATTTGTTTTTGTGTAGGATTTATAACCAATTGCCCATTAATTTTCCCAACTCTAACTTCACCAATAGGTTCTAGGAATGGAATATTCGAAATATGTAAAGCTGCAGAAGCTGCAACTGCACCAATAACGTCTGGATCTACTTCATTATCGTAAGAAAAAACAGTTGCAACAATTTGAGTTTCATTTCTAAAGTTATCTGGGAAGAGTGGTCTAATTGGTCTATCGATAAGTCTTGCACTGAGAATTTCTTTATCGCTTGGTTTACCTTCTCTTTTTAAGAAGCCACCTGGAATTTTTCCAGCTGCTGAAGGTTTTTCTCTATATTCTACAGTCAACGGAAAAAAATCTATATCTTCTTTTGGTTCTTTTGCGCATACTGCTGTAACTAAAACCATCGTTTCACCATACGTAGCCATCACGGCGCCATTAGCTTGTCTAGCATATTTACCAGTTTCTAGTATTAATTTTTTGCCACCTAGTTCAGTTTCAACAGAGTATACACTATCTTCGTACAACATTTTTACCTCATTATTTTATTGTTAAAACCCCTCTTGAAAGAGGGGTTATTATTTATTTTCTGATACCTAATTCTTGAATTAGTTTTCTATATCTTTCGATATCAACTTTTTGAAGATAATTTAATAATCTTCTTCTTTTTCCAACCATTAACATCAATCCTCTACGTGATGCGTGGTCTTTCTTGAATTTAACCAAATGCTCAGTTAAATTGTTGATTCTTGCTGTTAATATGGCAATTTGAACTTCTGTTCTTCCTGTATCATTTTCATTTGTGCCATATTTTTTTACCAACTCTTTTTTTTCTTCATTGGTTATCATTGTAACTCCTGTTTTTAGTTATACAATTTAATCCCAGAAAGCCCAGGATTAATTAATTTATAAAACAAAATTTAAATTTAAAGATTTTTTATATTCTTTGCAAAAATTAATATCATTTTTTATTTGATTTTTTAATTCATCAATATTTGCAAATTTCTTTTCATCTCTTACTCTTTTAATCAATCGTATATTAACATCTTTTTCGTATATATCTTCATTAAAATCAAAAATATGTACTTCCATTAATGGTTCCTCAAGATCTTTGAATGTTGGCCTTAAACCTATATTCATTATTCCCCAATAAGGAATTTCTTCTATATCAATTTGGACAAAATAAACTCCTCTTGCTGGTATAAGTTTATTTTCATCAATTGGAACAACATTTGCAGTGGGAAAACCGATTTGACGTCCACGCTGTAAACCATGGACAACTCTACCCCTTATGGAATAATATCTGCCTAAAGATTTATTAGCAATATCTAATTCGGCATTGAGCAGATGTCTTCTAATTTTTGTACTACTTATAATCTCATTATCAACAATTAAAGCCGGAACTAATTCAACTTCAAATTGATATATTTTTGCTAACTGTTGTATATTCTCAATATTCCCAGATGCATTTTTACCAAGTCTATGATCGTAACCTACTACTAATTTTTTCAGACCAATTTTATCTATTAAATAGTTTTTTATAAATTCTTCATAACTAAGTTCAGAAAATTCCTTAGTAAAAACTATACTAAGTAAATTTTTAACACCAAAAACTTTTAATATATCATATTTTTCTGTCTGATCTGTCAACAATTTTAAATCATAATCTAAATTTAAAACTTTTCTTGGATGTGGATAAAATGTTATAACAAAACTTCTTAAATTTTCATTATTTGCAAGAGTTGTTAACCTATCAATAATCTTTTGATGCCCTAAATGAATACCATCAAAAGTTCCAATAGTAATAATTGTATTTTTATCAAACGGTACAGCTTCTATATCATTGTAATAATTCATTCTCAGAATCTTCACTTGTTGAATAAGTAATATTTTTTAATATTTCATTTATTTTTTCAACATGATCTGCACTTAAATCTAAATAAAAATGCAATTCAGGTATATATTTAACATAGTTAATTCTTTGAGCCAATTTAAATCTTATTGACTTATTGCTCTCAAGTATTTTTTTGAATATTTCTTCTCTATTTTCTTTATCAAAAATTGAGACATAAACTTTAGCAATTTTTAAGTCAGGTGAAAGCATTAAATTACTAATTGTAACAGATTTGAAGTCTTCTTCTTCAATATCGAAGAAAAAGACTTCACTAAGATTTTTTTTGATTAAACTTTCTAATTTTTCTTTTTTATATTTCATAGAATTATTCTAAAACTTGTTTTGTTTCAATAACTTGATAAACTTCAATAATATCGCCAACTTTAATATCGTTAAAATTATTGATTGTTAAACCACATTCATAACCTGCATCAACTTCACGTACATCATCCTTGAAACGCTTGAGAGTTGAAATTTCGCCTCTAAATACTTCTATACCTTCTCTAATAACGGTAACTTTACTACTACGTTTTATTTTACCATCGAGTACATAACATCCAGCAACTGTTCCAACTTTTGGAACCTTAAATACTTCTCTAACCTCAACTGTACCAGTGACTTCTTCAGATAATACAGGGGCTAACAACCCTTCTAACGCCGCCTTGATATCATTTATTGCATCGTAGATAACATTATATAACCTGATTTCAATATTTTCAGTTTCTGCTAATTTTCTTGCTGCTAAATTAGGTCTTACGTGAAAACCAATTATGATAGCTTTCGAAGCAGTAGCTAAGAGAACATCACTTTCAGTAATTCCACCTACAGCTTTATGAATTACATCAACTCTTACTTGGTCATTTGATAATTTCATAAATGAATCAGCAAGCGCTTCAATTGAACCATCAACGTCACCTTTAACAATAATTGGGAGATTTTTAATTTGTCCTGATTGTATTTGTTTTGAAAATTCGTCCAGAGTAAACTTCTGTACTTTCTTCATATCAAGCTGACGTTTAACTTGCTGTCTTTTCAAAGCAACATTTCTAGCTGTTTTTTCAGAATCAACTACCACAAAATTATCACCTGCTTGTGGCATTCCTTCAAAACCTAAAACTTGAACAGGTGTAGATGGACCAGCTTCTTCTAATTTATTACCCCTTTCATCGAACATTGCTCTTACACGACCATATTGTATACCAACAACAAATGGATCACCAACTCTCAATGTTCCTTTTTGAACCAATATTGTTGATACAACACCTCGTCCTTTATCTAATTCAGCTTCAACTACAGCACCTCTCGCTTTACAGTAAGGATTAGCTTTTAAATCTAACAATTCGGCTTCTAATAATACTTTTTCTAAGAGTACATCTATATTCATACCTTTTTTAGCAGAAATTTCAACGCATTGATATTTACCACCCCAATCTTCAACAAGAACATTATGCTCTGCTAATTGTCTTTTAATTTTTTCGATATCTACACCAGGTTTATCAACTTTATTTATTGCAACAATTATTGGTACACCTGCAGCCTGAGCATGATTGATAGCTTCAATTGTTTGTGGCATAACAGAGTCATCAGCCGCAACAACCAAAATAACAATATCTGTTAATTTTGCACCTCTTGCTCTCATAGCAGTAAATGCTTCGTGACCTGGAGTATCCAAAAATGTTATAGATTTTCCATTTGGTAATTCAACTTTGTAAGCACCAATATGCTGAGTAATACCACCTGTCTCACCAGCTACAACATTTGTATTTCTTATAAAATCCAACAATGTTGTTTTTCCGTGATCAACATGACCCATCACGGTTACGATAGGTGGCCTTGGTTGTAAATCTTCTTCTTTGTCTTCTTCTTCTACCAAATCATCTACAGTATATTCTGCTTCCTCCTCAACTTTATATCCAAATTCATCAGCAAGCAAAGTAATCATTTCTAATTCCAAACGCTGATTAATGGAAACCATTGTTCCAAGTTCCATTGCTTTTTGGATTACTTCACCTACACTTACATTCATTCTTTCAGCCAGTTCACTAACAGTCATATATTCAGTAACTTTGAGAATAAATTCTTCTTGCCTTCTCTGTTCTTCTTTTTGAATTTCCTGCAATTGTTTTTCTTTCTTTTTCTTACGTTTGAACGCTGCTCTTTCAGAAATTACATTATCATCCATTTCTGCCAACGTTTCTAAAATTGCTTTTTCTACTTCTTTTTCATCAACTTTTGGTTTCTTCTTTGCTTTTTTCTTTTTATCTAATATTTCATCATCAATACTAGTACGAGTTTTCTTCCCTTTTTTATCTTTGCCAGCTTTTTTACCAGCTTTTCCTTCACGTTTGCTTTCATCTGATGAAGTTATATCTGCGCCAAATGTTGGAGTATATGCAACATTAATTTTTTCATTTGGTTTTGATATCAAATCATCTTTATGAGATTTGTTTTGGAATGAACCTTTTTTAAAGTCAGAAGTAGTGTTATCGTGTCTTTCCTTAGGACCTTTTTGAGCAAAATTTTCCTTGCCTTGCTTATTCTTATCTTCGAATCTCTTATTTTTATCTTTATAATGTCTATTTCCTTTATCTAGATCGACTTTTCCTACAACTCTCAATCCTTGTCTGCCCTGAAGTTCTTTTTCAGTATCTGTAATATATTTTTGAGTAACTGAATGGTCAATATTAACACCACTTTCATTTTCTGTTATTTTAACGCCATCTTCTGTTAACTTATATGAAGTAGAAACTAATCCTTGATCAGCATTTATAACTTCCTCTTTCTTTGCTTCTTGAGTTGCGTGCTGCACAACTTCTTTTTTATTTTCTTCTTCAATTTTAGCTTTTTTATCTTCTTGAACTACTTGTTCAGCTTGAACTTTTTCTGGCTCTTCGGCCTTTATTTTTACTTTTGGTTCTTCAGATAGCTTTTCTTCAAGTTTTTCTTCTTTTTGCTCAACTAATTGTTGCTCCTTTGAAACTTTTTCAATAGGTTTGGTTTCTTCAACTTTTTCTTGAACTGGAGCTTTTTCTTCTTTAGGCTGTTGTTCACTACCTTTAAATTCACTAACTTTTTTTATTTTTGCTTCAGCTTTTTCAATATCTTTCTTAAAATGAATCTTTAAATCATTCAACATTTCTGGGGAAATTATACTATTTGGACCTTTAATCTCATAGCCCTTCCCTTTTAAAAATTCTACTATATTTGATGTTGGAATATCATATTCACTAGCAAATTTTACTATTCTTAATTTGGTTTCTTGTGCCATATTTTTTCACTATTTTTTGTTAATATAAAATTTAGTTAGCGTCTTCTAATTTCTTTCTAACTAAACTAATTATTTCATCTACTTTTTCTTCACCATATTCATCCAAAATATCTAACAATTCAACTCTTCCCGCTTTCAAAACATCCAAACATGTATCAAAACGATTATTAATTAATAAATCGAATATCTCTTCTCCTAATTGTTCTTTAATATCTATAAGCTCAACATCATTTCTAAACTCATTGATGCCTCTTGCCTCTCTAATAATATCTATATCATAACCAGTCAATTTCATTGCCAATCTTATATTAACAGCATTTTTCCCAACTATTAATGAAATCTGTTCATTATCTGCATATACATAACATTTTTTATTCTTTTCATCAACTTCAACTTTTTTAACCTTTCCTGGCTGCAAAGCTCTTTGTACATAAATAGCTGGATTATCAGAATATGCGATAACATCTATATTTTCATTGTTCAATTCTTTTACAATAGAATGAATTCTAACACCTTTCATACCAATACAAGCACCAACTGCATCTATTCTGTTGTCATCAGAATAAACTGCTACTTTTGCTCTTTCTCCTGGCTCTCTTACTATACCTTTAATTTCTATAAGCCCATCATATATTTCTGGTATTTCAATTTCAAAAAGTTTTTTCAAAAACATATTATCAGCACGCGAAATAATAATCTTAGGACCTCTATTAGTCCTTCTTACTTCTTTTACAATAGCTCTAATTGTATCGCCTTTTTTATATACTTCTTTTGGAATTTGTTCATCTTTTGGTAATACAAGCTCTGTTCTATTATGGTTCACTAAAATTTCATATTTAGAAATTTGAAAAATTTCACCTACAACAATATCCCCTATAACATTACTATATTCTTTTAATATTATTTCTTTTTCAATATCTCTTATTTTTTGACTTAAGGTCTGTCTTGCAGTACTAATTAATTTCCTTCCAAATTCTGGTGGCTCAATTTTTTGGAGATATGTATCACCTACTTCTAATTCATCTTCATTACCAAGTTCATTCACTTCTTTAATTGAAATTTGTGTAGATGGATCTGTTACTTCTTCAACTATTTCTCTTTCATAATATATTTCGATATTTCCTTTATCCATATTCACAATTATATCAGCTGTTGCATTAGGACCATACTTTTTCTTAATCAAAGTCTCAAAAATATCTTTTATAATAGCTTCTAGATAATCTTTATCAATTCCTTTTTCCTTCACTAACTGTGTGAAGTATTCCATAATTTCATTGTTCATCTATTCCTCCGTCAAAAAGTAATTATTGTTTGTGCTTTAATTATTTGTGAAAATTTTAATTTAATAGTGGATTTATTAGTTTTGAAAGTTAACTCATCATTATTTATACTTTCTAAAGTAGCATTATTTAATTCATAAGTGTTATCATTTTCTTTATATTGCAAACTAAATTTTCTACCAATATGCTTAAAATATTGTTCTAAATAAATCAAAGGTCTATCAACTCCAGGTGACGAAACATCTAATCTATAATTATCAATTTCAACCGTTTGATCCAATTTTTCTTTAATCTCAAGTGATATTTTTGAGCACAATTCAGTATCAACACCATCTCTATGATCGACAAAAACTTCTATAACAGGATGCTTGTCTGTGCCTCGAACTATCAAATCAATAAACAATAAATTATTTTGCTCAACAATATTTTTAATCAGGCTTGAAATTTGGAAAGTTAAGTTTTTATCTACCATAGCTCCTCTATAAAAAAAAATGCCCTTTCAGGAGGGCAAACTAGAATACAAATATAATAAAAATTATAATAAAATACAAATATTTTTATTATTTGAGCGGAAAGAGAGAGATTCGAACTCTCGGTACCCCTTGTGGAGGTACACTCGCTCTCCAGGCGAGCCCGTTCAACCACTCCGGCATCTTTCCGTTTTTTTTTAAGAGTTTAAATATAATATTTTTTTTATTTTTTAGCAAGATACTTTTATAAGAAATATTTTACTCCTGCTTCAAATATTCTTATATCATTTATAGTTGTAAAGTTTTTATATAAACCTTTTCCAACTCTTTCAGTATGCCCCATTTTACCAAATACTCGTCCATCTGGAGAAGTAATTCCTTCAACTGCATAAACAGATCCATTTGGATTAAATTCTTCATCCATTGTTGGATTTCCATTAAAATCAACATATTGCGTTGCAATTTGACCATTTTTAATTAATTCTTTTACAACTTTATCCTTTCCATAAAACTTACCTTCTCCATGTGATACTGGAACCTTATAAATTTGATCAAATCTTGCTAAACTTAACCAAGGTGATAAATTTGATACAACTTTCGTAGGAACAATTTTGGAAATATGCCTTCCTATATTATTATATGTTAAAGTTGGTGATTCTTCATTTAACTCTCTTATTTCTCCATCTGGTACTAGCCCTAATTTAATTAATGCTTGGAAACCATTGCAAATACCTAACATTAAACCGTCTCGTTTCTTTAATAAATCCATCACAGCATCTACCAAAAGTGGATTCCTAAAAATTGTAGCAATAAATTTACCTGAACCTTCAGGCTCATCCCCAGCACTAAATCCTCCAGGAATAGCTATTATTTGCGAGTTATATATAATTTTAGCCATTTCTTCTATAGATTCTCTTATATCTGATGTCGTCAGATTTTTGAATACAAAAGTTTCAGCTATTGCCCCTGCTTCAATAAAAGCTTTTGTAGTGTCGTATTCGCAATTTGTACCGGGAAATACTGGAATAAAAACCCTTGGCTTAGCAATTTTTACATTGGATTTAACTTTTTTGGTATTTTTATATAATATAGGTTCAATCTTTGCATTTTTATACTTTTCATTATTTCTTGAATGAATTGGAAAAACATCATCTAATTTTTTTAACCACTCATCAATAGCTTCGTTAATTTTAATTATCTCGTTTCTGTATCTTATTTCTTCGTCTTTTATACATTTTCCTATGTAAATAAATTCTTCATCAAAGAAACTACTATTAACTTCGCATAAAAATGTATTATAATTTTTATTCAAAAGAAAATCTAACTCCAAACCTTTATCTATCTCTATTCCTATTCTATTACCAAAACTCATTTTTGATATAGCTTCTGCAATACTTTCTTGAGAAACAAAATAAGCTGATTTAATATTTTTGTTTTTTATAAACTTGTTAATTTTATCAAAAACATACTTTATATTATCAAAATCTGGCAAATTATTTTCAAATTTAATTTGAATTGCAACAATTTTGCTATCATATTCTTTTAATTCGTTGCTAATTACATTTTTTAGATCATTTGTAGAAACTGCAAATGATACTAAAGTCGGGGGAACATTTAAATCATTATATGTCCCAGACATACTATCTTTACCACCTATTGCCGCTATTCCTAAATTCATTTGTACATAGAACGCTCCTAAAAGTGCAGAAAATGGCTTTCCCCACTTAGCTGGATCATTTCCCAATCTCTCAAAATATTCTTGTAGGGAAAGATAAACTTTTTTATAATCGCATCCTGCAGCAACTAATTTTGCAACAGATTCGATTATTGAATAAATCGCTCCTATAAATGGAGATTGTTCAGTAAGATATGGGTCAAAGCCATATGACATTAAACTTACTGTTGATGTATCTTTATATAATACAGGAATTTTCGCTACCATTACTTGAGAAGGAGTCAATTGATACTTTCCACCAAATGGTATTAAAACTGTCCCTTGCCCAATACTACTATCAAATCTTTCAACTAATCCCTTTTGACTGCAAGAATTCAAATCCTTCAATTTCTTGTATAATTCCTCTTTTAATGAAATATAGTATTTTTTATTAAGTTTAATATTTTGCTTTAAAACTTTGACTTTTGTTTCTCTAGGGGCTCCATTGCTGTTTAAGAAATCTCTTGAAATATCAACAATTTTCGAATTTTTCCAAAACATTCTCATTCGATTTAAATCAGTTACTTCTGCAACTATCGTTGCTTCAAGATTTTCCATTTTTGCTAAATCTATAAACTTTTGAGCATCTTTCTTATCAACAACTACAGCCATCCTTTCCTGTGATTCCGAAATAGCCAATTCTGTACCATCTAATCCTTCATATTTTTTAGGTACAGCATCAAGGTTAATATCAACACCATCTGCCAATTCTCCTATCGCTACAGAAACACCACCTGCACCAAAATCATTGCATTTTTTTATCAATAACGTAGCTTCTGGATTTCTAAGTAATCTTTGCAATTTTCGTTCTATTGGCGGATTTCCCTTTTGAACTTCTGCTCCTGCTTTTTCTATAGACTTTTCATTGTGTGCCTTAGAACTCCCAGTTGCCCCACCACATCCATCTCTTCCTGTTCTTCCACCAACCAATATTACAACATCACCTTTAACAGGTTTCTCTCTACGAACATTTTCTATCGGTGCCGCACCAATCACTGCACCTATCTCCATTCTTTTTGCAATATAACCAGGATGATAAATTTCCTTTACAAGTCCTGTTGCTAAACCTATTTGATTACCGTAAGAACTATATCCATGAGCTGCCCCTATTGTTATTTTTCTTTGTGGTAGTTTACCCGGTAATGTCCTTTGAAATGGTTGTGTAGGATCACCAGAACCAGTTACTCTCATCGCTTGATATACATAACTTCGCCCCGAAAGCGGATCTCTAATTGCTCCTCCCAAACAAGTTGCAGCGCCACCAAATGGCTCTATCTCAGTCGGATGGTTATGTGTTTCATTCTTAAACATCAATAACCAATCCTCTTCTCCCTGATCAGTTTTTACTTTTATTTTTATAGAACATGCATTTATTTCATCTGATTCATCTAAATCCTTTAATTTACCTGCTTTTTTTAAGCCCTTTGCTGCTATTGTTGCTATATCCATTAAACATATTGGTTTTGTAATTCCTAACTTTTCACGTAAATTCAAATATTCATAAAAAACGTCTTTTATTTTCTTTCCTACCTCATCTTTTATTGAAAATTCAACCTCTACTATCTCTGTTAAAAAAGTTGTATGTCTACAATGATCCGACCAATAGGTATCTAATATTCTTATTTCAGTTATCGTTGGATTTCTTTTTTCAATATATTTAAAATATTCCTGGCAAAACAATAAATCTTCATAATTCATTGCTAATTCATATTTTACAAGATATTCTTTTAATTCTTTTTCACTTAAATTTATAAAATTATCCAAAATCTCTATTTCATCAGGTACTTCAATTCTTACTTCTAATGTTTCTGGTATATCTTTTCTTGCCTCTTGTGAATCTGTTTCATTAATAGTATATTTTTTTATCTTATCAATATCCTCTTTACTTAAATCTCCTTTCATTAAATAAACTTTAGCATATCTTACCACAGGCTGTTCTTTTTGTGTCAAAATTTGAATACACTGCGCAGCCGAATCAGCTCTTTGATCATATTGCCCTGGATGATATTCTACTGCAAACTCAAACCAATCATTGTAAGGATGATCTTTAATAAAATATCTATCAACAGGTGCTTCTGAAAAAACTATTTTTGCAGCCTGCTCAAAAGTATTATCATCTATACCTTCAACATAATATCTATGTAAAATTTTTAATTCTTTTATATTCTTTATTCTTAGGTAAGTTTTAAATTCATTTAATAAATTCAATGCTTCGTTATTAAAACCATCCTTTTTTTCTACAAAAATCCTTTTAACTCCCATTTATAACCCCTTATTTTCTTATAAAAAAAAGTTGCCCCTTAAAATAGAGACAACTTTTCTACATTATTTATAAAAAGGTATTCCTTTAACATCATTTGCAGAAATCTTTGTAAATATAACAGCTACTCCTCCTCCTGGAGCTAATTTCAACTTTAAATTAGTTTTGGAATTAACAATAAACTGTTCAATTTTATATTCCATTGGATTCTTACCCCAGTGAGCTTTCTCTCCATCTCTGTAAATTATACATAAGTAATTTTGATTTTCATCCAAAAAATTCAACTTAATATCAAATTGTCTTTCTTTTTCATTTGTAATCGAACCCAAATACCAATCATCTGAATTCTTATCTTTTCTAGCTATTGTAATATATTCACCCGGCTCAGCATTTAAATATAAAGATTTTTTCCAATCTACAGGAACTTTTTTCAAAAATTCAAATAAGTCTGGAAATCTTTCATAATTTTCAGGTAAATCTGCCAACATCTGCACAGGACTATACATTGTAACAAATAGTGCCAATTGCTTAACTATTGTTGTATGAACATTATTTTTATTTCCAGTCTTATAATAATCCAATTTTATTTGAAAAATACCAGGTGTATAATCCATTGGTCCGCCAATCAATCTTGTAAAAGGTAGAATTGTCTCATGCTCTGGAGGATTACCATCAGACCAAGCATTGTACTCATTCCCTCTTGCCGCTTCACAAGCCAACCAATTTGGATAAGTTCTATGCAATCCTGTTGGTCTTACCGGCTCATGTGCATCAATCATAATTTTATATTTTGCAGCTTTTTCTGCCACCCTCACATAATGATTTATCATCCATTGACCATCATGATTTTCCCCTCTCGGAATAATTCTTCCTACATAACCAGTCTTAACTGCATCATAACCATAATACTTCATAAACTTAAAAGCTGTATCAATATACCTCTCATAATTTGTTACAGAACCCGAAGTCTCATGATGCATAATCAATTTTACATTCTTTTCTTTTGCATAATTTGAAACTTCTTTAATATCAAAATCAGGATAAGGTGTTAAAAAATCAAAAACATTCTCTTTCCAATTACCGTACCAATCTTCCCAGCCTACATTCCAACCTTCATACAAAACACCATCTATTCCATGTTTCTTGGCAAAATCAATATAAAATTTTGCTCTTTCTGTTGTAGCTCCGTGTCGACCATTAGGCTTTAATTCATTCCATTTTGTAGTATAAATATTAATATTATTTGTATCCGCATAATTCCAACTTTTCAAACCAACATGCATCTCCCACCAAACACCTATAAACTTCATTGGCTTAATCCAAGAAACATCATTAATTTTACAAGGCTCATTCAAATTTAAAATCATCCTTGAACTTAAAATATCTGTAGCCCTATCTGATATGATAAACGTTCTCCATGGCGTCTTAAATGGTGTTTGTACATAAGCTCTATTACCAACAGCATCAGGAACCAAATGAACCTTTAATTTTTTCCCTCCTTCTAAAATCTCATAATTCATTGCAGGAAAATCTATCAATGCTGCTTCGTGTAAACTTATATAAATACCATCATCTGTTTTGAGTAATAATGGAGTTTGCACAGCTCCATTTATAATAGATTTTACTCCAATTTCCTTAAATTTTTCACCAACTGACGAATTTACTTCACTCAATCTTGTCCTAAAATATTTATATTCATTTGTATTATAATCACCTGGTATCCAAAAAGCGTTATGATCTTTTAAAAATTCGAAACTTGTCAATTCATCTTTTATCACCAAATAAGAATATCTATTTTGCTTTGGAAATTCATATCTAAAAGCAAAACCATCATCAAAAACTTTGAAAACTATCTTAAAATCAAATTCCTGTTCTTTAATTGTATAATTTAATATATAGATATTACAATTATTTCGTATTTCAGATTCTTCTCCCCAAACAGTTTGCCAAACATAGTCTTCCTTTAAACTATCAATTTTAACTAATTTCGCATCCTTGAAATTAATTTTTTCATTAGTTTCAAAACCAAAACTTAAATTTTTAATAATAATTTTATTTTTAAAAAAAACATTAAAATAATTTCCATTAACTTTAATGGTATATTGTCCCTTGGGAGAGTAAAAAGTTTGTGACAAGGAAACCAAATAAGCAAGTAAAAGAAAGATAAGTTTTTTCATAAAAAAATAAATTTGTTATTGCAATATAAAAAACTCAATAAAAAAAAAAAAATTTATCCTAATAATTCTTCCCGATGTGATAATGTATTATATCAACATCTTCTATTGTAATCAATACACCTTTTTGCGCTTTTTCTAATAATTCTTTAGCTTTTTCAATAAAATTTAATAATTTTTCTTTTTCATCAATTACGTAAACTATTATTGGTGATTTATCTGTTAATTCAAATAGTGTGGAACTTTGATACTTACTAGATTTTCCGAAACCACTTATTCCTTTTAATACAGTTGCGCCTTCAATTTTATTAGCCTTTGCAAGTTCTAACAAAGCAACATACAGCGGCTTATGTTGAACTTTATCAGTATTACTAAAATAAAATACTGCCTTTTTAAAATCCATTTAGTCTCCAATTTTTTGTTTTTTAGTTGAAAAATCTTATTTTTAAATTACAAAATTAAACAAAAAAAACAATGAAATATTTCCCTCTAATTTTCATTTTATTTTTATTTTACGGTTGTGACGATACAAAATTAACTGATATAGACGAACAAGATAAATTAATCCCTGACTCTAATATATCATTTAATAAACATATTTACCCTTTTATTAATATAAAATGTAGCCAATGCCATAATGATAATCAAATTGCTGGTAGCCTTTCTTTTACAACTTATCAAAAAATCACTGCCAATTACCGCATTGTTTACCCTTATAACCCTTCTGCAAGTAGATTTTATCAAGTACTTAATCCTTACGATACAAAATATATGCCACCATTTCCAAATCCACCTTTAACTGAAAAACAACGAAAAGCTGTTTATCAATGGATTAAAGAAGGAGCTAAAAACAATTAAATTAAGGAAACAATCATGGATATTGTAGAAATTAAAAACTTAAAAAAAACATTTGGTAATATTGTTGCAGTTAACAATCTATCTTTTACTATTCCTAAAAATTCTATTTTTGCAATTATTGGACGAAACGGAGCTGGCAAAACAACTACTCTAAGAATAATGTTGGATATTTATCAACCTGATAATGGTGAAATCACATATCATTTTAATGACAAAACTATTACTAGTAAATCAACTGAATTACCCAAATACATATCTTATCTCCCTGAAGAACGTGGGCTCTACAAAAAAATGACCGTATGGGATACTCTTATCTTTTTTGCAGAACTAAGAAATGTAATAAGCAAAAAAACTCAAAAAATGATTGAAAATTATCTCGAAATTTTTGATTTAAAAGATAGAAAAAATGCAAAAATCCAAGATCTTTCTAAAGGCAATCAACAAAAAATACAATTTATTGCAACAATTATTACAAATCCAGAAATTATTATTTTAGATGAACCATTGTCCGGTTTAGATCCAATTAACATCAATATTATTAAAGATATTATTTACGAACAAAAACAAGCAGGTAAAACTATAGTTTATTCAACTCATTTAATTGATTTTGCCGAAAAAATTAGCGATTCCATTCTTTTTATTGACGAAGGCAAAAATATCTTATCAGGAAATATTGAAGATGTTAAAGCAAATTTTGCAAAGTCTAATGTTATTTTATCTACAGAATCCAATATAGAAGAAATTGATTTGAATAATTTTATTGAAAATATCGCATCTTTCGGTAAAAGTAAATCAATTAAATTGAAAGAAAATATTAAACCTCAAGATTTCTTAAAATATTTAGTTGAAAATAACATTATTGTTAATGAGTTCCGTGCAAACGACATTTCATTACAACATATTTACTTTTCATACGTACAAAAAGAAATTCAAGAGGTTTAAAATGAATATAAATAAAATATTTGTCATTATAAAAAGAGAATTGAAAGAAAAATTATTCAGTAAAGCTTTTATTATCTCAACTTTATTATTCCCAATATTTTTTATTTTTATTGGTTGGTTCCAATATTATCTAAGTCAAGAAAATGAAGCAACCCAAAGAATTACAATTTTTGTTGAAAACAAATCAATTGTTGACAGCTTAAATAAAATTTATGCAAAAAACAAAATTGAAAATTTGGATCTTATAGTTCTTCCTTTTACTTCAGAAAAGGAGACAATTGAGCAAAATATGGCTTTACTCCGTTCAAATAAAATTGACGGTTTCTTTATTTTCAAAAATAATTCTCTCACAACTAAAAAAATTGATTATTACTCAAAAAATACTTATGACAAAAAATTATTTAATAAGATAGAATCAATTTTCAACAACTATATTACTAGCGAATACTTAAAAAATAAAAATATTTCCAAAAATGACATCGAATTTTTAAATAAACGAATTGACTTTAATACTTTTAAAATTTCTACTGACAAAGGCATTGAAAAAAATTCAAATTCAAATTTGATTATTGCTATAGTTATGGCTTTTCTTTTGTATTTTAGTTTATTAATGACAGGTAGTACTACAATGAGCTCTATTATCGAAGAAAAAGCTAATCGAGTTGTTGAAGTAATTTTATCTGCAGTAAGACCTATAGAATTTATGACTGGTAAAATTATCGGTAATGTTATTACCTCAACTTTACAAATGATAATTTGGTTAACCCCTATTTTCCTAGTTTCATCTAATATGTTAATTCAGTTACCGAAAGATTGGCTCATATCTATTGATCCATTAAAATTCATATATTTTATTTTCAACTTTGTTTTAGGTTTGATAACTTTTGTTGGATTATTTGCTGCTGTTGGTTCAATGTACGATAACCCACAAGATGCGCAATCTGGTGTATGGCCTATTACATTATTAATAATGATACCTTTCTTTATTGCTATTTCTATGGTTGAAAATCCTTCTAGTCCTATAGCAAATATAACAGCTTTTACACCTTTCACATCAATTATTGTAATGCCGGTAAAAATGAATGTTACTGATGTACCTTTATATCAAATATTAATTTCAATTTTTATCAATTTGTTAACAGCTATTTTTATTTTTTATCTTAGTGCAAAAATCTACAAAACTGCCATTATGATTACTGGTAAAAAGCCTAACTTTAAAGATGTAATTGCGTGGCTAAAATAAAACAAGGAGTGTAAAAATGAAAAAATTTATAATTCTGTTATCATTTTTATCAATAATTTTTACTGGATGTAACTTAAAAACACCAACTGAAAAATATAAATTAGCTAAATTCTCACAAACTAAAAATCATATTCCTGTAGCAATTATGATTTATGAAGACATTTATAAAAATAATCCTAAATCCAAAGAAGCTCCACTAGCTTTGTACGAACTTGCAAAAATTTACACAGAGAATTCTGATATACCTAAAACAATTGCAGGTCTTAAATCAATTGCATATTGTGATTCAATTATTAAAAAATATCCCAATAGCGATTTAAAATTGAAAGCTATATATTATAAAGCTTTAACTTATCAATATAAAGTTAAAGATTATAAAAATGCGACGATAATTTATCATAATATTATCTCAAATTATCCAAACTCTAAATACGCAACATTAAGTAAAGAAATGCTTGAAACACTAGGCGAAAAATGAAATTAAATTATACAGAATATCACAAAAAGGCTATAAATAAAATTAGCAATTTTGACTTAAAAGTCAAAAATATTGCCGAAGGCTTTATGATTGGTATTCATAAAAGCCCATATCACGGTTTTAGTGTAGATTTTTCTGAACATCGGCAATATTACCCCGGAGACCCTTTAAAAAATATTGATTGGAAGATAGTAGCTAAAACTGAAAAATACTTCGTTAAACAATATGATGAAGAAACAAATGTAAACTCTTATATTTTTATAGATTCCAGCAATTCACTTAATTATTCTTCTGATAATAAAAAGTATTTCACTAAAATTGAATATGTGAAGCTTTTAGCAGGTGCTATGGCTTATATTTTAAATAAACAAAGAGATGCAATCTCTCTAACAGTTTATTCTGATAAAATTGAAAATTTTATACCCCCAAAAGCTTCAAATTCTCATTATTTTGAAATATTAAAAACTATTCACAACATTCATCCAGGCGGAAAAAGTAATAGCTACAAATCACTCCTTGAAATTATTGACAACATCAAAAAAAATGGTCTTGTTATAGTTTTCTCTGATTTAATTGAAACTAAAGAAAATGTTATAAATTTTATAAAGAAAATCAAAAGTAAAAAAAATGATATTATTCTTTTCCAAATTCTCGATCCTGAAGAAATTAATTTCGATTTTGGTGCTGATAAATTATTTTTGGATCTAGAAACTAATGAGAAAATGCATACAACTCCTTTGCAAATTCAAAAAGACTACAAAGAATTAGTACAAAAATACTTAAATGATATTAAAAATGAAGTTGCTAAGTATGATATTGATTATGAATTAATTACAACATCTACTCCTTTTGATGTTGCTCTTTTAACTTTCTTTAAAAAACGAGCCAAATTACAATGATTGCAATAATTTGTAACCTCTATAAAAACGAAGTTATAAAATTTACTGAAAATTTTATCGCTTACTTAAAAGAAAAGAATGTTGAATTTAAAATCTGGAAAGATGCTAAACAATACTTAAATATTGTTGATGATGATCATTACTGCGATATCGAACAAATGTGTATGGATACAAAATATATTATTTCTATAGGTGGCGATGGGACTTTTCTTTTTTCTTCATACTTTGCAGTAAAATATAACAAATTAATTTACGGTTTAAATTTTGGCAAGTTAGGATATTTATCCGAACCTGAACCTCAAAATTTATCTGCTCTTATTGATAAAATATTAAACGATGATTTTACAATCGATGAAAGAATATTACTTGAATGCAAAATAAATGATTCACGTGAATACATTGCTGTAAACGATGTTGTAATTGATAAAGGTGGCTTTAATAAAACAATTGAACTTAAACTTTTTGCTAATGATAATTATGTCTCAACTATCATTGCTGACGGAATAATTATTTCAACTCCTACTGGATCTACAGCTTATTCCTTGGCTTGCGGTGGGCCTGTTATTAGTCCAAATGCTAATGTATTTGTGCTAACACCTATTGCTCCTCATAGCTTAACAATCAGACCACTTGTTTTAACTGACAATACTCAATTAAAAATTGAACCTTATTCTCGTGGTGAAAAATTACGTATTTCTTTCGACGGACAACACGATTTAAATATAGAATCATATGACACAATTACAATTCGCAAATCGGAAAAAAAATTGAGAATTATTCAAATTAATCAAAAACCTTATTTTGATTTACTAAGAGACAAACTTTTATGGGGCTACGATTATAGGAATAAACACTCATAAAAGGATTTCTATAATCTTATCAGCTACAGCATAACCATCTGAAGTAAGTTTATAAATATTATTTTCAAATTTCATTAAATTATTTTTCAAGAAATTATTTAGTTTTGGTTTTATGTTTGTAATTTTTTCATTTAAACCATTAATTTCAGGTAATTTATTTAAGTTTAATCCATCACTTCTAAAACTTAGCATTAAAAATTCGTCAAGCATTTGTTCAGTTGACAAAATTTCAGATGATTTCACTGCATTGCCATATTTTTGAATATTTTCGATATAATACCTAATATTCCTATAATTCCACCATCGTTTATTTTTAATAAATGAATGAGCAGAAGGACCCAATCCTAAGTATTCATCATAGTGCCAATAAGTCAAATTATGTCTACACTCATAACCTTCTTTTGCAAAATTTGATACTTCATATTGATTAAAACCTTTTTCACTCAAGAAATCAATAATAAACCGATAATATTTTAAATCATTGGCATCACTTTTGAGTTTAATTTGATTGTTCAACACTTGGTAATAAAGTTGTGTCCCATTTTCTAAAATTAAACTATAATAAGAAATATGCTTAATCGGTAAGCTTGTAACAATTTCTAAATTTTTTTTAATTGTTCTGATGTTATGAGTTGGCAAATTAAAAATTAAATCAATATTTATATTTTTAAAACCTAAATTATAGGCTTTATGTATTATATTTATCGCTTCTTTGGAATTGTGAATTCTTGTTAAGAACTTTAAATCTCTATCAGAAAAAGATTGTACACCTATACTTAACCTGTTTATCCCTAAATCCTTATAGTATTTTAAATTATGCACTAAAGAATTAGGATTTGCTTCAAGTGTCCATTCATATCCAAGGTCTATATCAAAGTTATCGAAAATAGCGCTGCAAATTTTCTCGAAAAGTTCCAATGGTAGAGCTGTGGGAGTACCCCCACCAAAGAAAATAGTTTTAATTTGATATTCATTATTCAATAATTTCGAATAATAGATTATTTCATTAACCAGATATTTTGTATAATTTTCTTGATTAGTAAAATCAATTATCGAATAAAAATCACAATAATTGCACTTGTGTTCACAGAATGGAAAATGTACATATAATGATAATTGTTTTTTCAACTTAAATTCCTTTCACAAGAGCTTTTGCGCTTTCAATAGCTGCATCTGTCACTTTATCACCAGAAAGCATTTTAGCAATTTCTAAGATATGTTCATCTTCATTCAATTTGATAATTTTTGAAACAGTTCTATCTTCAATCTCAGTTTTTTGAACCATAAAATGAACATCAGCAAACGCCGCAATTTGTGGTAAATGAGTTATTGAAATTATTTGATGGTATCTTGATAAATCTTTTAATGCTTCGCCAACCTTTTGAGCAATTCTTCCAGAAATACCTGTATCTATTTCATCAAAAACTAATATTGGTAATTTATCAGATTTTGCTAAAATCGTTTTTAATGCTAACATTATTCGTGAAATTTCACCGCCTGAAACAATTTTATTTAAAGATTTTAAATCTTCACCTAAATTTGTTGAAATCAGAAATTCAATTTCATCAAAACCATAAGAATTAAATTTTATTTCTTGAATTTTATCATCATCATAATCTTCATATAATGAATTGTAAAAATTAACCTTAAATTGAACTTTAGGCATCCCTAAATTAGCTAAAACAGAAACCACCTCTTTTTCAACTTTTTGAGAAACTAAACGTCTTTCATTAGATATATTTTTAGCTTTTATGTATAATTGTTTATATAATTCTTTTATTTCATTTTCTATTTCAGATATTTTATCATTAAAATTCTCTGCAATTTCAATTTCTGCTGCTATTTTTTCACGATATTTTAAAATTTCTTCAATATTTTTATTATACTTTCTTTTCAAATTGTTCAATTCAAATAATCTGTTTCTTTTCGCTTCAAGAGTTTCAGGTTCCAAATCAATTGAATCTATATAATTTCTAAGTTCCTTAGAAATATCTGAAATAACATCAAATGTATTACTTAATTGTTCGATCAAATCTTTTTTTGAAACATCAATTTTAATAATTTGTGTTAGGAATTTCTCAACATTTCCTAATAAATTAATAACTGAATTATCATCCGAATATAATAGATTATAACTTGAATTTGCTAATTCTAGAATTTTTTCAGAATTTTCTAAAATTTTTAATTCATTATCAATTGTCTCATCTTCACCAAGCTGTGGATTTATCGTATCAATTTCCTTAAGTTGGAAAGAGTAAAAATCTAATTTTTCTTTCAATAAACTTTCTTGGCTTTTTAAATCATCTCGTTTCTTAATTGTTTCATTAAGTTTTTTGAAAATATCATTATACTCATCAATTTGCTTTTGTAAACTTGCAAATTCATCTAAAATTTTTATATGATAGGCAACGTTTAGCAAAGATTGATGTTCGTGCTGTCCGTGTAAATCTACTAAAAAATTACCGGCTTCTTTTAAGTTATTAATAGTTGTTGGAATATCGTTCAAAAAGCATCTTGAATTTCCCTTTGTCGAAACTTCCCTTCTTACAATAAGCTCATCTTCATATTCTATTTCAAGCATATCCAAATAATTTTTTATTTTTGTATTTCCAGAAATATCAAAAAATGCTTCTATAACAGTTTTATTTGCACCTTTTCGTACCATATCTATAGAGGCTCTATCACCAAGAATAAGCCCCAAAGCATCAAGAATAATTGATTTCCCTGCTCCTGTTTCACCTGTAATAATGTTTAAACCTTTATCAAAATGTACATTTAATTTTTCAATCAGAGCAAAATCTTTTATGGCTAATAATTTTAGCATAACTATTCCTGATATAATTTTGTAATAAATTGAGCTCTTTTTGAATTATTTGAAGCTATTTTTTTGGAAAAGCCATCATAACATTTTATAACTTCTAAGCCCGCTTCTTCAAGCAAATAGAAAAAAGTTTCTAATGGATAAATTTTTTGTTTATGAATTTCCTGAAATTTTTGTCCAAGCTTGTCAATTACATCAATAGTTGTTGTTTGAATTGAATTAATTTCATCATATTCCGTTTTAAAAAAGTAATAATAACCATTAATCGTGCCTGTTTTATGAAATGGCTTTTTATAAGGTAAACTATTTTTAAATAAAGAAACATCAAAAACAAAAATACCATCAATAGTCAATATTTTTGAAATTTCTTTAAAAGCCTTGAAAATATCATCTTCTATCAGAAGATAATTAATGCTATCAAAATTTGAAAATACTAAATCAAATTTTATTTTATATGGTAATGACCTTATATCGGAACAAATTTTATAAGAATCGGTATTATACTGCTCTAACATATAATAAGATAAATCATTTGCTATAATATAAGTTTTAAGTAATTTAGATAATTTATCGGTTAAAAGTCCACTTCCTGCTGTTAAATCCAATACCAACGGATTTTTTGGAATAAATATTTTCACAATATTTGCTATATAGGCAGCCCATTTATCGTAAGTTACATGAGCCATCAATTCGTTATAAATAAAGCTAGAATACGTATATTGTTTTACTTCCATTAGTCAAAAATCCCCTGTTCAGCAATACGCCAAATTTTTTGGCAAGGGAATTTATTTTCATATAATGCCCTTCCAACGATAACGGAATCTATACCATCTTTTACATGAGATTGAATTAAAAATAAGTCATTTTTATCCCTCACGCCACCGGAATGTGTTACTTTTTTTGAAGTTAATTTTGCCACTTTCAAAGATAATTCAATATTTGCACCAGTTAAAGTACCATTTGAAGCAATATCTGTTACAACATACCTTTCAATTCCAATATCTTTAACCAGATTAATAATATCTTCAACTTTATAATTTGTTCTGAATGATCTACCACGAATTAAAATATAATCATCTAAAACATCCAAAGATACAGCTAATTTATTTGGGCCATATTTTTCAAAAATTTTAATGAAATCCTTTAAATTTTCAACCACCATTGTACCTGTTACAATTCTGTAAACGCCCAAATCAAAAACTTTTTCAGCATCATCAAATGTTCTCACACCACCAGCAAATTCAACAGGTATAATGACAGAAGAACAGATTTTTTTTATTATATTCATATTGATATCTTCATGGGACCAAGCACCATCAAAATCAACAACGTGTAACACTTTGGCATTTTCCGCACGCCATATTTTTGCCATTTCTACAGGATCATCGCTGTACTCAAATGTATTAAGCTCTGGTATTCCTTTTACAACCCTAACACATTTACCTTTGTGTATATCTATCGAAGGTATTACTAATAAATTTTGCATATAATTTTCTATTTTTAATTAAAATATAATATTTTTTTGATTATTTTAATAATGCATTAACTAAGCTATAATTAATTTTTTTAGTATTCGGATCATAAAATCCAAACCCTGCACAAAACTCCCAATAATTATAACTTATTTTATTTTTCTTTAAAATCGTTGCAATAGCATTTGTCCAATTTACTCTTGATAAACTATCAGCCTTATAGTATGATCCAAATTCTCCGCAATTGACAGGAATATTATGCAATTTTGCAAAATTAACGGCTTTATTGATATCTGCTTCAATATTTTGTATTTCCGGTTCTGTATTTAGCCATTTTGTTCCAAGCCAAACATCAGCACCATTTACCCATTCCGCACCTTGATGAGTAAAAGTAAAAGGCTCATAATAATGAATTGTCAGAATAATATTATTGTCTTCTGGTAATGATAAATTTTCTAATCCCCATACACTGTTATAATTTACACCACTAACCAATATTGTATGATATTTATCATTTTCTCTAATAATTCTGACACATTCTTTTTGTATATCATTCCATAAATTGATAGTTAAATTGTTTTGTGGTTCATTTAAAACTTCATAAAATAAATAATTCGAACGATTTGAAAACTTTTTAGAAATTTGCTGCCAAATATCGTATAACTTCTGCTTATTACTTATTGGATCAATATGTATCTCATCAAAATGATGAACATTCAAAATAATCGCAAAACCTTTTTTTAAACCTAAATCAACAACATATTCAACTCTTTTCATAAAAATTTCATCTATTTGATTATTTTGAGTTAAATGCGCCGACCATTTTACCGGGATACGTATTGAGTTAAAACCTAAATTTTTTATAATATCAAAATATTCATCCTTAATTACAACTCCCCAATCCCCTTCATTTGGTGCTTCAAGAGCATTACCTAAATTGACGCCCACACCTAGTTTTTCATTTTGCCGGAATACATATTCATTATCAATAATAACATTTTCCGTTATGTTATTATCACAAGAACTAAGCAAAAGTGATACTAAAATAACATATATATAAATTCGTTTTTCCCACATAATCTTTCTCCTATTTATATAAAAATAAGCTGCTCCATTGAGCAGCTTATTTGTTTAGAAGTTATAAATATTTATTTTAATCTAACTAAAACATTGTCATCTTTACCAGAAATTACTGCGGTTTGTTTTCTACCATATTTTCTTAATGCCATTGATGTTAAACCTTCATTCTCATCATTTATGTAATTTTTAATTTCACCTACTGTTATTATACCATCGTTATTTTTATCAGCAGCTCCCTGAATACCTTTCAAGAAGTAATAAGTAAACATACCATGATTTTTTTCTGGATACCAATTTGATACTTGTTGCCCTGTTGATGATTTAAATACAACATTAGCAGTATCATCTAAAGAAGTTCCTGTATTTTCTTCAATATCTAATAATACAGGACTTGCATTTTTAATAATTAATTCACCTTCACCTGATGCACCGGAAAAACATGCATCAATAACAACAATTTTCGATTTTGCTTTCAATGCCCCTAAATCATCATAAAATGCTTCCATAGAATAAGCATTTTCATCACTTACATAATTTGGATCAGCATCATAAGGTACAAAATAAGCCTTCTTAGTATTAACATTTGGCGCTCCATGTCCAGCAAAATAAACAAATAATTCACTACTACCATCTTTACGTAAATAATTTGGCAAAACATTTTTAATAAAATTTTTCATAGTTCCGTATGTAATAAGAGTATTTTCCTCTTTTGGTAAAATATTATCTGGATCATAGCCAAATGTTTTAACTAAATACTCTCTTATAGCTTTACCATCATGTTTAGCAAATTTTACAGCAGGAATATCTTTATTTGCATATTTTGATACAGTTAAAACTAAAGCTATTGCATTTGGTCTCTTATATGGACTTACTGGTATATTCTTATCAACATCGGAAGCAAGAATAATTTCTTCTTCTTGTTGTATAAAATTTTCTTGATTAGGTACTATTTTAATAGGATAAAATTGTTTACTTAATTCATATTCTCCTTTTTCACTAAAATAAAAATTTAAAATTCCATTTATCGGTTTATTTAAAGTTGGGTTCACCGTAAAAGGTATAGTAAATGTTTTAGTTTCACCTGCTTCTATATTCCCTATTTTTATTGTGGAAACTATTTTCAATACATCATTACCTAAATCGTCACTTCTTAAATCGACGTAAACATCTTTAGCAGGACCTTTTCCAGTATTTGTAATTGTAATTTGAAAATCGTTAATATCACCACCTTTTAAGATGTTATTGCTGACTGGTTTATTAAACTGTATTTCCACATTAATTTTAGGTGGATTTTTTTGTATTCTTAGCTTCTTGCTAGTACTTCTTGCCTCATAATCTTGAGCTATAATAATCATATAAGGCAAAATAAAAATTAAAGCAAATATTTTTATAAACTTTGTCATTTTCTTCCCCTTTATCTTAAGGTTTTTGAATAGTAAATTTAGGACTTAAGAAATAAACATTACTATTATAATAATCTGTTATCTTAATATAACAATTTGTTGATGTTGCAGAAATTGATGGAACAATCCAAGAATAAGTAGTTTCTGCATTATTATTAGTAAAAACTGAACTATTGATATTTATCCAACTGTTTCCCCCATCCGTTGAATAATCTAATCTAACATATTGTAAATTACTACTTATCCATCTAATTGTTTTGTTCGTACCACTTAGCCATATTACACCTTGTGTTGGTGCATTAAAAGTAACATTAGGTTTTACAATACTAAATGGCACATCAAATTGTATATCAGGATTTGATGCATCTGATAATCTCATAATACATTTTGGAGCATCGATATTAGGCACTTTCCAGTTATAAGAGCCAGTAGCTGTAGCAACTTGATTATCAAATATTGTGGACCAAGAACTTCCATTATCTGTACTGTATTGACATTTTAAATAATTAACATCTTTAGCTTCCCAAGTAATATTAAAATCGGTATTTGCTTTAATTGCTTGATTTTCTGTTGGTGAAGTTAATTTAATTGTAGGTGATATAATTTGAAAAATTCCACTTATTCCTTCTGGCTCGATACCAGTGTAATCAGCAACTTTTATTTGGTATGAACCTGTTGTCATATTCGTAGGTATTTGCCATGTGTAATTTTTTTGATTGTTAATATAAGTATTTATCGTAGTCCAAGAACCACTAGGTGCCATTCTGTAATAAATTCCAAATGTTGTAGCTGTAGAATGATCCCAACTAATGATATAGCTTTTACCACCATACCAAATATCCCCAGATTTTGGTGAAATTACCTTAATTGATTCTGGTACAGAAATAGTAAATTTATCAGATATAGCATAATTTGAAGAATTACCTGCATCTATTATTTTTATTTTTGCTTTAGTTGTTTTTGTTATTGTTGTTGGAATATTCCATAAATATGAATTGTCACCACTGGAAGAAGAATAACTTAATTTAATATTTTTCCATATCAAAGAATCTGGAAAAATTGAATATTGAAGATTAACTTGTCTTGCTTTATCATTTTTCCAAGTAATATATTGACTAGTTCCTATTTTCCAGCTAGTTGTACTATTAGGTGTTATTATAGTAATTGGTTTTTGGGGTAATATATAAAACAACTGAGACTCAGCCATCCTATCAGGTTGATATTGTAATTGTATTCTAACTTTACATGGCATTTTAACATCATACACTGGTGTAGTCCATGTATAATTTCTTGTCCCCATATAAGAATTCCCCAAAAAATTCCAAGTTACACCATTATCAGTTGAAAATTGTAAGATAATGTTATCATAATAATTATAAATTGTCCCATAACTCCAGTTAATACTAATACTTGATCCACTTTCATAAGCTATTGTTCCATCTGGTTGAGTTATTTGTATAAAATTATCTGGTATATTAAATTGCAATAATGGTGTTTCTACAAATTTATTAACATTATCTACTGCTTCTATTTTAAATTTAATTTGACAATTTCTATCAGGCAGTTGGGTTATGGTATATTTACCTAAACTAGCAGGAATATTTTCACAAATTTTCTTCCATTGGTTATCTAAAGATGTTTGCATATATATATTTACTCTATAAATAACTAATGTGTCAGCGGCCCATTTTATCGTTACACTAAAAGATGCTATTGTACCACTTTTAGGGGAAATTAAAACCATTCCACCTTTTGGAGCCTTAACGGCTTGATCCAAAAATCCTAATATATCACTACCACCATATTGATCATTAAAATCTTTACAACCCCAAAATAATAATATAAGCAACAAATATAAATATTTATATATTTTCATAATACCACCTTAAAATTTAATTGCTATATTTATATTGGAAAATTTCCAATCTTTATTGATATCAGAACTTGTAGAATTATAAATAGTATAATTCAACTTTAGCCAAGATGCTAAAGATATTTGTACACCATAATTAAGATAGAGATGAGAAAGATTTCTCTTTTCAAGAGCATCACCTATTGATTCTCCAATATAAATAACTGAATTTTGATATCCTAAGCCTAAATAAGGTTGTACATATTTGAAAATTGGTAAAATTGTATAAGAAACTGAAGCTCCCCAACCTACTATTGCAGCATCTACAGAGGGCATTAACAAAGCACCTACAGGTCTTAAATTTTGCCTAAAATAATATCCATCAAAAATTAATGGATATGACGTAATTTTAATTCCAAAAGAATTAGCATCACCTTTTTTTTCAAATTTTTTTATCAAATACTTTTTGTATACCACCATCATTAAACTTAAAATCTATAATACCATAATACATTTGGAAAGATTCATTAAAATCCCACACATTTTCTGTACCAATCGTAAATTTTTTTATTGTTGAGGCAATTGCTTGGCCTTGTGTCATTGTTTTGTTTCCAGCAACTTTAATTACTACATAACCATCCAATTCTTCGAAATCATTAAAAACACTCCAATAAGCTTTTTTGATCCCTTTTCCACCTATTACACCTACATCACCTGTTACGGACTTAGCTTTATTAAATGTAGCTCCCCCATTTGTAGAAACTTCTATCCATACATCTGTAACTTGTTCTTCGTCATAAGGTGCATAAAAATATTCAATTTCTATAACACCATTCGCTTCATTAAAATCAAATCCTACATTTCTTATGACTTGCGAATAGCCAATAGAAAAAAATATACTAAGTAGTAATAAAAGTTTTTTCATAAAATACCCTCTTTTTTTTAAATATAACTATTTTCGTAAGCAAAGTCAATTTTTTTTATATCGTAAAAGTTATTAAATTGTTAATTATTTATTAAATTAAAATAATTCTCTTAATCTAAATTTAACTCCAATTTGATTTTCAATTAAGTCTTTTGCTTTTTCTAAGTCTACCTCTGGTAGTCCTACAACACTCATTACAACATTTGTATAATTTTTAGCTTTTTTTGCAAATTCTATCATTTCTGAATGGTAACTTTCAGGTACTTTCATTAAATTTGAATATTCATCTGGATAAACTGAATTTAAACTTATTGATATTGTATCTATTAAATTTTTAAGCTCAGGTGTTATGTCTCTTTTATTAATTATATTCCCGTGGCCATTTGTATTCATACGTGTTTTTCCTCCGTTATCTTTAACATATTTTGCTATTTCTTTAACAACATCCCATCTAATAGTAGGTTCACCATAACCACAAAAAACAATTTCTTTATATTGTTTTGGATCTCCTATTTCTTTAATATATGTTTCTGCTGGAGGTTCCAAATTTTTCGGCATTTTTAATTTATAGCCTGAAATTATTGCTTCACCTTTTCTGTCACAAAAAATACAATCTGCGTTACATCTATTTGTAACATTGATATATAAAGAGTCACCAATTTTATATGTATAAACCAGCTGTGGTTCTTTACCAATTTTGAAAAGTCTATAAGCATTTGTACTTGTAGTTCTTATTACGTCTTCTAATTTTATATTTTGAATCTCAGATATTTTCTTTGCAACCTCCAAAACAAATGATGGTTCATTCCTTTTTCCTCGATGTCCTTGTGGGGCCATAAATGGGCTATCAGTTTCCAATAAAAGATCATCTATTTGTATATGTTTCACTAATTCAACTAAATTCTTAGCATTTGGGAATGTTATATTAGCTGTAAATGAAATAAAATGATGCATTTTTATCAATTCAATAGCCATGTTTAAATCACCTGAGAAGCAGTGAAATTGAGCTTTTAATGGCGTATTTTTGTAACTTTTAATGATATTTAGCATCTCATTATCAGATTCACGGTTATGTATAATTACAGGTAAATTTAATTTTAAACTTAAATCTAATTGTTGTTTGAAAACTCTAATTTGTGTTTCTTTTGGTACATTTTTCCAATAATAATCTAAACCTATTTCACCAATTGCAACAACTTTATTGTTTTTACTTAAATCAATTAATGCATTAACTGATTGATCATTAAATTTATCTGCATCTTCTGGATGAAAGCCAACTGCTGCATATACATTATTGTATTTATTTGCAATATCAACTGCTTTGATAGAAGAATCTAAATCAATACCTGGAACAATAATATACTCAACGCCATTATCAATTGCTCGTTGAATTACTTCTGGTAAATCTTTATCAAAATTATTTAAATTTAAATGTGCGTGTGTGTCTATCATATTTCACCATTTTTTTTTATTTTTATTTATAAAATTTGGGATTTTATTATGAAATTTGAACAAATTCAAATTAAACTTATTCCTGAAATATGGGAAATTGCATCTACAATTTACATTAATTTTTCAAATTATATAAAAGAAAATTTAGTTTCTTTATTAATTTATAATAAATATGATTATTCACACCAAAATATTAGTGGTGATAACTTTTTATTAGATAAAGATATTTTTATTCAGCCAAAACCTAAATCAATGCAATTAAGAGATTATTCACTTCATTTTAGTGGTATTTGGGTTGGTGTTAACTTAAATCCTAATCGTTACCATAAAGTAGCTTTTTATTATTGGATTCAACTGAAACCAAATTATAACAAATTCTATTTTGATGAATATTCCGAAGCGAAAAAATTCAAAGAAATACTTTACAATAGAGGATGGGAATTTATTTATTATGACAACTATTGGATAATTGTAAAATATTTTCCGATAGAAAATTTAATTATAAGTGGTAATGAATGGAAGCATCAATTAGATGATTTTTATACCAAAGCGATGGATGAAGCAGAAGAGTTTATATTTAATGTAAAATCTTGGGGGCTTTAATTTTAATATTTTATTGAATTTTAGTATATTAATTGGTTAATTAAAAAATTTTTATGAGTAACCAATTTAAAATATCCGAGCGTGAAAAATTAATTTTGTTTTGTATAATCCAACAATATATATTGAATGCAACGCCTATAGGGTCTCGTTTTTTAACAAAAAAATACTCTTTAGGACTCTCATCTGCAACCATTAGAAATATAATGGCAGATTTAGAAGAAATGGGATTTTTAGATCATCCGCATACTTCAGCAGGTCGTATACCTACTGATAAAGGTTATAGATATTTTGTTGATAATTTAATGAAAATTGAAAAAATTTCTGAACAGCAACAAGAACAATTATATAAAATTCTAAGTGAAGCTGCTCAAGATTCAAATAACTTGTTAGAATCTACATCACAAATTTTGAGTAAATTAACAAATCTAATTTCTTATGTATCATATCCAAAATTACATATTGCGATTTTAGAAAAAATTCAGCTTGTTTATATCGATTCAAATAAAATTCTTGTTGTTGTAATTATTAAAAAAGGACCTATAAAGACTATAACTTTTGAAATTGATACTGTTATCAGGCCTGAAAAATTATATTTTGTTGAACAAATTTTAAATGAAAAACTTTCTGGTTTATCATTTAAAGATATACAATACACAATTAAAGAAAGAATTTCTGAAAATATTGATATAAATGATTCTGTAATACGTTTTATTATTGATTATTCAGATAAAATATTTTCTGAAAGTATTGATAATAATAATTTTATAGTTTATAGCGATGCTGAAGTTTTAAATAATCCTGAATTCGAAAATTATGAAAATTTAAAAGCTATAATAGAAATTTTACAAGATAAATCTATCATTGTACATTTAGTTGAAAATATTCATACCACATCTAATGATGTTGTCTTTAAAATCGGTGAGGAAAATCCTAATGATCTGTTGAAAAATTACAGTATCGCTTACAAACAATATAAAAAAGATAATTTTGTTGGAAATATCGTTTTAGTTGGACCTAAAAGAATGAATTATTCTAAAGTTACTTCCCTATTAAATTTTACATCTGAAATTTTTAGTAATCATCTTAAGATTTAATGGAGGAGGGCTTATGTTTAAGAAAAATATCAAAAAGGTATCTGCTAAAAAACACAATGAAGAAACTTTAAATAATGCATCTAATGAAAAAGTAGATAATCAAATTAATACAGAAACGAATAAAAATATTTCAGAAAATAATATTAAGGATATAACAAATATGGAAAACCAAACATTAAATGAACAAACAAATGACGTTATAACAAATGATGAAACACAAAACGAACAACAAAATGGTAACTTTGAAAACCAACAAGAATCTAATAAAACAAAGGAACTTATGGAAGAAATAAAAAATTTAAAGGAACAAAACGAAGTTTTGAAAAAAGAAAGAGATGACTATAAAGATGCCTTCTTAAGAAAAGCAGCTGATTTAGAAAACTTTAGACGTGCAAAAGAAAAAGAATTTTCCGAGTTTGCTAAATATTCATCTGAAAAAATTTTATTAAAATTTCTTGAAATCTATGACGATATGGAAAAAGCCATTCAATATATAGATTCACCAGAACATTTTAATGCTTTAAAAGATGGTGTTGTAATGGTATTTAATAAATTCACAAAACTCCTTGAAAGTGAAGAAGTTAAAAAAATTGAAGCAGAAGGAGAAGAGTTCAATGTTGATTTACACGATGCTTTAATGCAACAACCAACAGACAAAATGCCACCAAATAAAGTTTTAAAAGTAATAGAAAACGGTTATACATACAAAGATAAAATATTGAAACATGCAAAAGTTATAGTTTCAACCGAACCTAATCAATAACAATAAAGGAATATAAAGTAAGGAGAAAATATGGCTCAAAAACGTGATTATTATGAAGTTCTAGGCGTTGATAAAAATGCTTCACAAGATGATATAAAGAAGGCTTATCGTAAACTTGCGATGCAATATCATCCGGATAGAAATCCTTCTAAAGAGGCAGAAGAAAAATTTAAAGAAATTACCGAAGCATATGAGGTTCTCTCTGATCCCGATAAACGTTCTAAATACGATAAATTCGGTCACAGCGGAATGAGAATGGGAGAAGACTTCCACCAATATACAAATATGAATGATATTTTTAGCAATTTTAGTGATATCTTTGAAACATTTTTCGGCGGCGCTGGTGGTTCAATTTTTGATAATTTTGGTGGCTCATCCCAACGTGGCAGAAGAAGGTCAAGCGGAATTCCTGGTAGTGATATAAGAGTTGATATCGAATTAAATCTCGAAGAAATTGCAACTGGAACAAGCAAAAAGGTAAAACTAAAAAGATTAGTTAAATGCGATACTTGTAAAGGAACTGGCGCAAAAAATGGTACCGCATTAAAAAATTGTCCTGTATGTAACGGTACAGGCGAAGTAAGAAAAACACAACAATCATTCTTTGGACACGTTGTTAACATACAACCTTGCAGCAATTGCCATGGTGAGGGCGTTGTTGTAGATCAGCCTTGTACAAAATGTAAAGGAGATGGAAGAATTCAAATAGAAGATACTGTAAAAGTTAACATACCTGCTGGCGTGCAAGAAGGTCAATATTTAACTTTGAGAGGTCAAGGCCACGCAGGAATAAGAGGCGGTCGAGATGGAGATTTAATTGTTGTTTTTCACGAGAAAAAACATCCTACTTTCACACGTGAAAACGATGATATCATTTACGAACTTTATTTAAGTTTCCCAGAATTGGCATTAGGTACCGAAATAGAAGTCCCAACATTAACTGGCAAAGCAAAATTAAAAATCGAACCTGGGCTTGAGCCCGGAAAGATTTTAAAAATTAAAGATAAAGGTATTAAACATTTAAATTCTGCTGGCTCTGGAGATTTGAAAATTAAAATCAATGTTATTGTTCCTAAAAAGCTTACTCCCCAAGAAGTTGATTTGCTCAATAAACTCAAAGAAATGCCAAATATTAATAAATTTAATTAAATCACAATTATTATTTAGCTCAGACAGTATAAGCTTAAGCCCCTTGCGGCTTAAAGAAAGCCGCAAGGGGTAAGCGGGCCGAAACGGCCCGCTAAAATCTTTTCTTTATCACCTAACAAAGGGTAGTGCTTTGAGCCTTTATACTCATATCTTTCCCAAATACCTGGCAATCCGTAAAGTGCTTGATAAAAATTAAGCTTCTAACGAAGCTAATATGTAATTTTGCAAATTTTTACAATTGATTCGTTTTTTTATCATAAAATTGCTTTTACAATTATATCATAAAAACAAATATATTGTATTTACAAATATATTATTGAAAATTACTAATATATCGTATCTAAAATTATATTGTAAATACAAATATATTTTTCAAAAATGCAATTATATCGTATTTATGAATATATTATAAGACTTTAAAACTTGCCGGTAAATTATAAAAAATTTTTCATAAATTTTTATTCTTGATGAAAAATATAAATATTGTAAGTGGTTGGTAATATGGTGGTTAATACGCTTAAATGGAATATTATTTTTTGGGCTTTAGCCCGCCCGTGCGTTGCACGGCGCACGGGCTTTAAGCTTACACCGTCTGAGCTAAAGAATTTATATTCAATTTAGAAGTTTTTATAAATTTATTTTTTTTTCTTATATTGCAAAGTCAATAATGGGAAAACTATGATAAGACCAGTTGCCGTTGAAGGCGCTTTTTATAGACCAAGGAATATTCTTAAAAACGACTTGGATAATTATTTTAACAGTGCCGAAATTTCTTTTTCTCCCTCAAAAATATTAGGCATTGTAGCTCCACACGCAGGATATGTATATTCGGGAAAAACTGCGGCTTATGCATATAAATATTTGATTGGTAGAAAATACAAAACGGTTATTGTTCTTTCCCCTTCTCATTACGATTATTTCGAATTTGCTTCGGTTTTTAATGGAGATTTTTATGAAGCTCCATTTGGAAATTTAGCCTTAGATAAAGAATTAATTGAAAAATTGGTTGCCAATTCAAATGTTTTAAGAAAATCTCATCACGGCCATATGGTGGAAGAACACGCTTTGGAAGTTCAATTGCCATTTCTTCAATATGTTTTAGGTGAATTTAAGTTGGTCCCAATTGTTTTAGGTAGTCAAAATAGAGATATTGTATACAATTTAGCTCAAGATTTATCCAAAATTGTTAATGACGATATCTTAATTGTAGTAAGCACAGATTTATCACATTTTTACAATAGAAAACAAGCTGAAATTTTAGATGATTTTTTCGATTTATACTTATCTAATTGGGATGCTGATGGTTTACAGCTTTCTTTGGAATATAAAAGATGTGAAGCTTGCGGTGGTGGCTGCGTGGTAACTCTTTTGAAAGCTTTAGAAAATAATAAAAATGCTAAAATTCAAGTTGTAAATAGAAGCTACTCTTCTGATACTAATCACGACACTTCAAGAGTAGTAGGTTATTTAAGTGCAATAATTTATGAATAAGGAGTTGAAATGCCTGCTTTAAGTAAATTTAAAACAATTTGTGATATTTATAAAACTTTAGTATATGATTATAGTAAAAAAGTTGATCGTCCTATTTTACATTATAAAGTAGATAATAAATACGTTGGTGTCTCTTTTGAACAATTCAAAAGTACTGTTGAGCAAGTAGCTTGTGGCTTACATACGCTTGGTCTAAAAAAAGATGATAAAATTGCAATTCTTTCTGAAAACAGACCAGAATGGATTTATACAGATTTCGCTTGTATAAATTTAGGAATTATTGATATTCCAATGTATCCTATTAACACATCTGAAACTGTAGAATTTATTTTGAATAATTCAGAAGCTAAAGCTATTGCTGTTTCAAATAAATTCCAGTTAAACAAAGTTCTGAAAATTAAAAATAATCTTAAGTATTTGAGGTATATTATCATTTATAACGACAAAGATAAAGATCCAAATATTGAAAATCTTTTTTCTTTATCTGATATTATGAAATTAGGTTCAAAATTTTATAATGAAAATCCAGATTTTGTATATAATAGTTTACAACTTATTTCTGAAAACGACATAGCAACTATAATTTATACTTCAGGTACTACAGGAGAACCTAAGGGGGTAGTGTTAACACATAAGAGTATTATAAGTAATGTAAATGCAACGCTTCAAGCTTTGAATGTTACACAAAATGATACCATTCTATCTTTCTTGCCTTTATGCCATATATATGAAAGAAGTACTGGTTATTATGCTTGTTGGGGAGCAGGGGCTAACTTCTATTTTGCTGAATCTATAGAAAAAGTGCAAACTAATATGCTTGAAGTAAAACCAACAATTATAACTACTGTACCAAGATTGTTTGAAAGAATTTATTCCAAATTACAAAGCAATTTGAACAAGCAAAGCCAAACTAAAAAGAAATTATTTAAATGGGCAGTAGAAATTGGTATGGCATATAAAGCAGCTAAACGAAAAAATAACGTAAATTTAGCTCTGTACTCACAGTATAAGTTAGCCAAAAAATTGGTTTTAGATAAAGTTAAAAATATAACTGGAGGCAAATTAAGATATTTTGTATCCGGTGGTGCAGCTTTATCTCCTGAGTTAGCTGAATTTTTTGAAGCTTTTGATATTTTGATATTAGAAGGTTATGGATTAACAGAAACATCACCCGTAATTGCAGCAAATAGAGAAAATGATTATAAATTTGGTACTGTTGGTAAACCTTGGCCAAATGTTGAAGTAAAAATTGCTCCAGATGGTGAAATTCTTACCAGAAGTGATTGTGTAATGCAAGGTTATTATAAAAATAAAGCTGAAACAGAAAAAGTGCTTAAAGACGGTTGGTTCCATACTGGAGATATTGGAGAATTTGATAACGAAGGTTTTTTAAAAATTACAGATAGGAAGAAAAATCTTTTCAAAACTTCTACTGGTAAGTATGTTGCTCCAACACCTATCGAAAATTTATTTTTACAGTGTAAATATGTCGACCAATTTATTATCATCGGTGATAAAAGAATGTATTTAACAGCTATTGTTGTTCCTGATTTTGAAGCATTAAAAGAATATGCTGACTCTAATAATATCAAATATAAAGATAATAGTGATCTTGTTAATAACGATGAAATATATAAACTCCTTGAAAAAGAATTTTCCGGTATCCAAAAGAACTTAGCAAGTTATGAAAAAATTAGACGTTTTACTTTACTCGATAGACCTTTATCTATTGAAACTGGTGAATTAACTCCAACATTAAAAGTAAAAAGAAAAGTAATTGAAGAAAGATACAAACCCTTAATTGAGAGAATGTATGAAAATAGTCAAAATTCTGATGAATAGTTTCTTAATTTTGTTAATAATTGTTTTTGCGATTTCCTGTAATAGCAACGAAAAGAAAGAATTGAATGCAGAAGTTTTGAAATTGGGAAATAAAGTTCCACCAATAAAATTTAATGCAGAAAACGCATTCAAACATATACAGAAGCAATTAAGTTTTGGTCCAAGAGTACCAAATTCACAATCAGCTGAAAATTGTAAAATATATTTAGCTAATGAGTTATCAAAGTTTACAAAATATGTTGAGATTCAAAGTTTTAATATTCTAATTAATGGTGAAAATTTAAAACTAAACAATATAATAGCTAAATTTAATCCGAATTCAAAAAAACGAATTATTTTATGTGCACATTGGGATACACGCCCTTGGGCAGATGAAGATCCAGAGCCAAATAATCATACTAAACCAATACCAGGTGCCAACGATGGAGCCAGTGGTGTTGGTATATTGTTGGAATTAGCTGCAATTATCACACAATTAAACTTACCTTACGGTGTGGATATTGTTCTATTTGACGGTGAAGATTATGGAACAAGTGAAAATTTAGAAAATTATTCATTAGGTTCTCAATATTTTGCTTCATCACTCCAAAATCCAGAAATTTATAAATATGGCATTCTTTTAGATCTGGTGGGAGATAAAGAAGCTATATTTAAAAAAGAAAAATTTTCAATTTTGTATGCTGAAGATTTTACAAATCTTGTTTGGGAACGTGCATTAACCAAAAATATAAATAATTTTCGTGATGAACATTCAACAGAAATAATTGATGATCATCTTCCACTTAATAAAGTCGGAATAAAAACAATAAATATAATTGATGCAGAACTTGTAGGACAGCAAAGTCTTAATCCACGCAGGAAATACTGGCATACATTAAAAGATGATATTTCAAATATATCTACTGAAACATTGCAAAATGTAGGTAATCTTTTAGTTGATGTTCTTTATAACTTAAAATTCTAATTTTTAATTAATAATATTGCATCCCAAATTTGATTGTTCTTATTTTCTTTAAAGACAATTTTATTTAATTTTGGTTTTAAATAAATTGTCTTTAAGTATCTCCATTTGTAATTATCGCCAACCTTTTCCCATTTATAAATTTGATATTTCCCTACTAATTTAGTTTTTAAAGAATACTCAATTTTATTATTTTTATTCAATATTTTGTAATCGTTATTAAAATAATAATTGAGACTGTCATTGAATACATTATTTTTATCATTATCTAAAACCAATCTATATGAATTATTAATCATAAGATAATCATTGATTGAATTTAATAGATTTTTTGAAATTTTATTCAAATTTTTTAAGCTCACCAACTCACTTTTAGGATTATTTCTGTAATATCCATATGGTGTTTCAAAAGTTAATGCTATAGTACTATCCAAATTTTTTAACCAAAATTGCCCTTCAACATACTTTGGATTAATATCTGAATATTTAAAATCATGATGTGAAAAATATTTTTTATTGGTAGTTAAAAAGGCGAATAACATTTGTTTATTAAAATATTTTCTTGAAGTAGATTTTAGAGAATGTATCCAATAAGTTAAGCAATTTTCTATTTGAGAATGTGAATTCAATAAAATATCAATTTTTTTAATACTATCAATTTCTAAAATCTTCTTTTTAAGTATTTTTATCTCATTTGCGGTTAGAGAATCTGGCCTATTCCAATTAATTTCCATATTTATACCCTGAATATTTGATCTAGAAAGACCATATTTTACTCCATCAGGATTTGTAAATGGAACAATATAAAAAACAACATTATTTAACAATTCTGAAAATGATTTATCAAAAAGAAGATTTTTAAGCAAAAAATGAACAATAAACGAAGATGGTGCTTCTGATGTGTGTATTCTTGAATGTATCCATACAACTTTTTTATTTAAATTTGATAACGTATTATTTGTTACAGTATAAAGCTTTAATGGTAAGCTATCCGTTGAATAACCTATTGTATCAATTTGAAAATACTGGCTTTTTCTCCAACTTTTTTCACCAAGATGTAAATTTTTATGTGTATAAGGGATAAAGTATGACAAATATACTGTATCTTTTTCTGGTTTAAGATAGAAACCATATTTCTTATGATTTATAATCCTTTGAAAATTTATGTTATCATATGAATAAAAAGGTAAATATGGATCGGAATTAATAAAATTAAAAATTAAATTTTTATTTTTTACATCAAATAATTTGAAGTAAAACCACCTTGAACTTGGCTTTAAAGAACTATCAACTGGATTTTTAGGATCAGTTACAGAATAAATATTTAATCTATAAAAATCTATTTTTTTACTTCTTTTTGTTTTTGCAATTTTTGCTATATCAACATATTTTACATTACCATTTTCAAAATTACAGTTGTAGCTTATCTGTGAATAAATTATTGATATACAATTAAAAAATATTATAAAAATATATTTTTTTTTCATAATTTCTTAATAATTTATTTGAATTTTAATGAAAATAATAATAATTTTATTAAATTAAAATTATTTAACACTAATTTTTGAAAATATGGAAAATAGAAAATTTTATTTAAAAAACTTAAAAAGGATTACAATAAAATTAGGGACAAAAGTTGTTTTGTCATCAAATATAAATGATAAATCAAATTTCAAGAAGTTCATTGAAGATATTGTTGAAATTAAAAATTCAGGTTATGAAGTAGTTATTGTTTCTTCTGGAGCTGTAGGTTTAGGTATGGATAAACTTGGCATCACAAAAAGGCCAAAGGAATTAAACAAAATTCAGGCTTTAGCTTCAATAGGACAAAATTTATTGATGAATAAATGGGCTAATATATTTTCTGATTACAACATTTCAGTTGGTCAGATATTATTAACTTACGATGTAATTCAAAATCGCCAGCGTTTTCTATATGCAAGAGATACCTTCAATTCTCTTCTAAAATATGGTGTTATACCAATTGTTAACGAAAATGATGCAATAGCAGTTGATGAACTAAAATTCGGTGATAATGACACTTTATCATCGATAACTGCCTCGATGCTAGATTCCGATTTATTAATTTTATATACAGACACTGATGGCATTTATGACGATAATCCTAAATTAAATCCTAAAGCCAGAAGAATTCCATTTATTGAAAAAATTGATAGTAATATTTTAAGTTTAATAAAAGATAAAGAAAACGATTTATCAACTGGTGGAATGACAAGCAAAATTATGGCAGCAAGAGCTTCTAGTAATGCTGGTATCCCTTGTGTAATAGCTTTAGGCACCAATCCAAGATTAAAAGAAATTATTGAAGGACACGATATTGGAACTTTTATAAAACCAAGGTTTTTACAAATTCCTGCTCGTAAACGATGGATACAATTTAATAAAAAAATATCCGGTGGTATAATTTTGGATGATGGAGCTTCTAAAATTATATCGAAAAAAAATGTTAGCATACTTCCAATTGGTGTTACAAATACAATAGGTTCATTTAATGAAGGTGATTTAATTGGTGTTTATAATTCTAATATGCAACTTTTAGCTAAAGGATTAGTATATTATAACTCTGATCAAGTACAAAAAATCAAACAGATGAAGACTTCAGAAATACAAAAAATGTATAAATGGTTTGTTTATGATGAAATTATCGATAGAAATAATCTAATAATTTTAAATAAAGGTTAAAAATATGACAAGTTATTTGAACACCTTAGACAATCACATTCTACTTGAACAAAAATATCATCCGGAAGCAACCGGAGAGTTATCCAATTTGCTTTATAAATTAGGACTTGCATTTAAAGTCATTTCTAACGAAATAAGAAGAGCAGGTATTAATGATATTTTTGGGTATATTGGCCATAACAATATTCACGGTGAAGCTGTTAAAAAATTGGATAAATTTGCCAACGAAACTTTAATTAATGCTGCCATTTCAACCGGACAGCTATGTGCACTAGGATCTGAGGAAACCCAAGGAGCTATACATATTACATCTGGTAAAAATGAAGGCAAATATGTTTTAGTTTTTGATCCACTTGATGGTTCATCAAATATAGAAGCCGGTATTTCTATTGGCACAATATTTTCTATCTATAAAAGAAAATCACCTGATAACGAAGTCAGTACTATTGAAGATTTATTACAACCTGGGATAGAACAAGTTGTAGCTGGTTACGTTATTTACGGTTCAAGCACTATTTTAATGTATACAAGCGGTCATGGCGTTAATGGATTTACATTGGATACTACATTGGGTGAATTTTTACATACCTATCACAATGTAAAAATACCTGAAAGCTCTAATCAATATAGTGTAAATGAAGGTTATTACCATATGTTCTCACCTGGAGTACAAAAATATATAGATTGGGTTAAAGAAATTGACAAAAAAACTGATAGACCTTATACTTCTAGATATATTGGTACTATGGTTGCTGATGTCCATCGAATTATCCATTACGGTGTATTTTTATGTATCCTGCTACAACTAAAAATCCGAATGGAAAACTTAGATTAGTTTATGAGTGTAATCCACTTTCTTTTATCGTTGAAGCTGCTGGCGGTTACTCAATTGATGGGGAAAATCGTATTCTAGAAGTAAAACCAGAAAATTTACATCAAAGAATACCAATTTTTATAGGTTCTAAAAATAACGTAAAAAAAGTAGCAGAGTTTATTGAGAAATATGGTTAAATTTTCTTTCAAATATTTATGCGTAATTTTTATTTTTTTTATTTTATCTAATAATTCACTTTTTGCACAAAAAGACTTTATAATTGATAGTATACTTATATCTACTATAAATAAACCAATAGATGAGAGAATTGATCATATTGCTAAAACTGCTTGGAGTTTAAGGGGTAAAGCACCAGAAACTGCTTTAAAACTCCTATACACAACAATTGATTTAGCAGAAAAAAATGATTATGAAAATAAATTAGCCCCTATATATAATTACATAGGTATAATATACCGCAACTTAGGAAACTATGGATTTGCTCAAAATTCATTTTTCAAAGCGCTTGAGCTAGCAAGAAAATATAACTTGAAAATAGAAGAAGGTTATGCATATAATAACATTGGCGAAATTTTATATCTAGTTTCTAACTATAAAGATAGTTATAGTTATTTAAAAAATGCTGAAAAAATATTTTCTGCCCTTGATAATTTACGAGGATTAGGATATGTTTATAATCAGTTAGGTTTATATTATTATGAAAATAACAACTACCGCACATCCATTAATTACCTTCTTTTATCTCTAAAATTTAGACAAAAATTACAAGATACACTTAATATAGCTGTTACTTACAGAAACTTAGTTAATTCTTATTTGAAAATTAATAATTTAGATTCGACTATTTTATTATTAGCTAATCTTAAATATTTAGCAGAAAAAATTAATTCCCCTCGTATGCAAATAGATACCTACGAAGCCTTTGCTAACTACTATTTCCAAATCAATAAACACGAAATAGCTATTTCATATGCACAAAAAGCACTTCTTGAAGCACAAAATATATATTATTGGAAAGGCGTAAAGAATTTATCGGCATTTTTATATAGATTCTATGAAAACCAAAAAGATTACTACAATTCATTTCATTATTTAAAAATCTATGTTTCTGCTAATGATACCCTTTTGAATCAAAATAGTCTTAAAGATATTTATAATTATATTTCACAATACAATTATTTAAAAGATGCGTACTACCAAGATAAGTTAAATTTTTACCAAAAAGCAATTACATTTATTGTAATCTTTTTTGTTCTTTCTTTGGCAATCCTTTTGTTCTTTATTTCTAAATTTAAGAAGCAAATTTTAACCCAAAAATCTGTAATTATAGAATTAGAAAATAAAATTGATGATTTAAATAATACATACGAAGAAAATTTGAAAGCTAAAGATAAATATTTAAGTATTATTGCACACGATTTAAAGAATCCGATATCAGCTATTAAGAATATCTCTGAAGTAATGATCAACCAAAATCAAAGATTTTCAGAAAGAGAAATTTACGATAATTTACATTTAATTAAAAATACTTCAAATTCTTTATTCAATCTCCTAATGGATTTATTAGATTGGGCTCGTGCTAATACTGGACAAATTGAATTACATCCCGCTATAATTAATGTTGAAACATTAGTCAATGATGTTCTTAATTATTTAAGTCTACAAGCTAATAACAAACATATTTCCATTATTGTTGATATAGAAGATAATTTACATATTTATGCCGATTATAACACAATAAATACCGTATTAAGAAATATTATTTCCAATGCAATTAAATTTACTCCTATTGGTGGTAAAATTATTATAAAATGTAAATCAGATATGCACAATTCAATTATATCGATAACTGATACAGGTATAGGTATTCCAGAAGAAAAAATTCCAAAACTATTTGAATTTGAGAAAAATCGTTCTACAACCGGTACAAGTGGTGAAACAGGAACAGGTTTAGGTCTGATTTTATGTAAAGATTTTGTAGAAAAAAATAATGGAACTATATCAGTTCAAAGTGAACTGAACAAAGGTACTACTTTTACTATCACATTACCTACAAATAAAATATAGGGGAGATATGAATATTGTTTTTATAGCCTCTGAATGTCATCCTTTCGCTAAAACAGGGGGGTTAGCTGATGTAGTTGGGTCATTACCAATTGCTTTAAAGAAATTAGGGCATAATACGATTGTTATTTTACCTAAATACCGTTCTATTGATGTAAATAAATATAATTTAGTAAAATATCAAGATTTGCTTGGCGTTTGGATGGGAAACACTTTAGAATGGTGCAGTGTATGGAAATCATCTTTACCAGAAGATGTACCTGTTTATTTTATTGAATTCGATTCTTATTTTAATCGTGAAGGTTTTTACTGTGATAATCATATGAATGATTATCTTGATAACCCTAAAAGATTTTGCTTTTTGACACGAGCCGCATTACAATTTTGTATAGATAATAAAATTAAAGTTGATATCTTTAATTTTCATGATTGGCAAACTGCAGCTGGTACTTGTTATCAAAAAACTTGGCATTGGAATAATGAATATATCGGTCAAGCTGCTACAATTTTAACTATTCATAATATCGGTTACCAAGGTAAATATTCAGCTAATGATTATGACTACCTTGGCTTGGGATGGGAAAATTTTCATAATATGGCATTCGAAGATTTTGGTGGCATAAATTTACTTAAAGGCGGAATTTATTTTGCTGATATGGTAAATACAGTTAGTCCAACTTACGCCAAAGAAACTTTAACTGAACTCGGCTCATTTGGCTTGCATACCTTTTTACAAAGGAAACATGATAATTATGTTGGAATTTTAAACGGCGTCGATTATGAACATTGGAATCCTGAAACAGACCCATACATACCTTGTCATTACAATATAAATAACATCGAAAACAAAACTTTAAATAAAAAAGTTTTACAAGAAACTTTCTTGTTAGAAATAAACGAGAATATACCAATTATTGGAATTGTTTCAAGATTTGCCCAACAAAAAGGTTTGCATTTACTTTTTGGTACAATTGAAAGAATACTCGAAAATATGATTGTTCAATTCGCAATTTTAGGCTCTGGTGATAAAGGTTTAGAAGGATATTTCGGTTATTTACCGTCCAAATATCCTGGTAAAATTGGAAGCTATATCGGTTATAATGAAAGACTGGCTCATTTAATCGAAGCTGGCTCGGACTTCTTTCTAATGCCTTCAATATATGAACCTTGTGGCTTAAACCAAATTTATTCCCTAAAATATGGTACTTTACCTATTGTAAGAGCAACAGGTGGTCTAGAAGACACTGTAATTCAATATGATGAACAAACTGGTTATGGTACTGGTTTCAAATTTTATAATATTGATTCAAATGCTATATATTATACTGTTGGATGGGCCGTAAGTACTTATTATGATAGAAAAGAACATTTCCATAAAATGAGACAATTAGCGATGGAACAAGATTTTTCTTGGGAAAAAAGCGCTAATGAATATCTAAAACTTTATAAAAAAGCTATCGAGAATAGAAATAAATAATTTTTTTTATTTAGCTCAGACAGTATAAGCATAAAGCCCGTGCGCCATGAAGGCGCACGGGCGGGCTTACACCCAAAAATATATTTCACTAATTAAAACATATCTTACCTATTATCAACGACACATAACATTTATGCATCTACCAAAATAAATATTGATTGAAAATTTTTCGAAGTAATACAAAACTTTAAGAGTATTAATATATTTTAGTAATTACGATATAATTGCATTTACGATATATTGACAACTATTGAAAATATATTCGCTTTTACTATATTATTGTATATACGATACATTATTGGCAAATATCTTGTATTTACGATATAATTCTAATTACAATAAAATTATAAAAAGAACAGAAAAAGAACTAACAGCTTAGCTACAAATAACAATAAAAAAAATAATTTTAATCATTTTGGATGCAACTTGTTGGCCAGTAGGAGTGCTAAGCACGTTTAGGAAGATGGGAAATTTGAGTTTGCAATTTTGTAGTAATAATTTTGGAAATTTTGTAATCTTAAAATTGTATTTTTATTTAGTCGATAACATATTAGGTTTAACTTTCTGAGTATCTGAGGTAATGCTTATGTTAAGGTTTATGATTTTAGCGGGCCGTTCCGGCCCGCTGCCCCTTGCAGCTTGGCTCAAGCTGCAAGGGGCTTAAGCTTATACTGTCTGAGCCCAATGAATATTTTTTAAAATAAAAAAAGGCATGCTCGCATTCGCTCGCTTGCCTTAAGATTACAATTTATTAGTTTTTTATTTAATACTAGGTATTGGTATATTATACAATATATATAATCCCCACATTGTAAAACCAGAAGTTAAAGGAATTAAAAAATTATCATCCGCCCATCCATAGGATAAATTTTCCGCAAACATTGCAACCAAACCTGCAAGAAATCCTATCAAATATTCTTCTAAAATATATTGTGATTTAGGAGAGAATAAAACAACAAACATAGATGATATCCAAAATGCTAGGCTTCCTTCCAAACTTTTCATTAAAAATTTATGTTTACCAAATTTTCTTCCTATTAAAGCCGCTGATGTATCCGATATAATCAAAATTGAAAATGCCGTAACAAAAAATAGTTTTGGAAAAATCAATACACATATAACAGCAGACATTAACACATAAGATGCACCATTTAAATTCCTCTTTGATTGATCTTTTTCATGTTCTCGTAACATGAACATAAAAAAAGTATTTATAAAGTTTCTAATAGCTGGAACATAAAATCTACCAACATCCATAATTAAAGCAATTAAAGTTAAAGGGACCAAAATATATAAAGCAACATCTTTAGGAATATGCCAATAAATAATTGGTATTAATAATGATGTTAAGTGTATCAATTTTCTAAGAACTTCTGTTTTATAGTCGAATGTCTGAATTTGTCCTATCATCTTACTTCAAATTTGTTAGTTATTCATATTTATGCCAAGAAATCTTTGTTATCTTCAGTTTTATTTTCATCCTGTGTTTTTTTCTTTCTTGCTTCTAGTAAACTTTTCACATGTTCTGGTAAATCTTCTTCTTTACTTTCTTCTTTTTTAACAGGCTCTAATTCTTCACCTTTCATAATCTTATCAATTTCTTCCGCATCTAATATTTCCCTTTCAAGAAGATATTTAGCTAATCTGTGTAGTGTATCGATATTTTCATTCAACAATGTTAAAGCTCTTTTCATAGCATTTTCAACAATAGATTTAACTTCAGTATCGATTGCTTCAGCTGTTTTTTCGCTGTATTCCTTGTGCTTTGTAATTTCTCTTCCTAAAAAGATTTCTTCTTCCCTAGAACCATAAGCAAGCGGACCAAGTTTTTCACTCATTCCCCACTCACAAACCATTTTTTTAGCAAGATTTGTAACCCTTTCGATGTCATTTTGTGCCCCAGTATTCAATTCACCAAACACAATCATTTCAGCAGCTCTACCACCTAATAAAGCAGCCAAATGTGCTTCAATATATTTTTTACTATATGAATGCCTTTCATCAATTGGCAAATAAGTAGTAACTCCAAGAGCTCTACCTCTAGGAATAATAGTAACTTTATGAACTGGATCAGCTTCAGGTATCAACTTCGCAACCAAAACGTGTCCGCATTCGTGATAAGCCGTTGTTTTTTTCTCATTATCAGACATTATCATACTTTTTCTTTCTGTACCCATCATAACTTTGTCTTTAGCTTCTTCAAAATCTTTCATCGAAACTTTATCTTTATTTTTTCTTGCAGCTAAAAGAACTGCTTCATTAACTAAATTTGCTAAATCAGCGCCTGAAAGTCCAGGAGTACCTTTTGCAAGAACTGAAATATCAACATCTTTATCCAAAGGAACTTTTCTTGTATGAACTTTTAAAATTCCTTCTCTTCCTTTTACATCAGGTCTATCAACAACAACTTGTCGGTCAAATCTTCCGGGCCTCATTAAAGCCGGATCTAAAACATCTGGGCGATTTGTGGCAGCCATCACAATAACACCAGAATTTTGTTCGAAACCATCCATTTCAACTAATAGTTGATTTAATGTCTGCTCTCTTTCATCATGCCCACCACCTAAACCTGCACCTCTTTGACGACCTACAGCATCAATTTCATCGATAAATACAATACAAGGCGCATTTTTTTTGGCTTGATCGAATAGGTCCCTAACTCTACTTGCACCCACACCAACAAACATTTCAACGAAATCTGCACCACTTATTGAAAAGAATGGAACTCCAGCTTCACCTGCAACAGCTCTAGCTAATAATGTTTTACCTGTTCCCGGAGGGCCTAACAATAATACACCTTTTGGAATTTTTCCACCTAATCTTTGGAATTTACCAGGTTCCTTTAAAAATTCAATAATCTCCTGTAATTCAACCTTAGCTTCATCAGCTCCTGCAACATCTTTGAATGTTACTGGATTTTGACTTTCATTTATTAACCTTGCTCTACTTTTACCAAATGTAAATAATCCTTTTGTTCCAGAACCTCCTCCACCTTGCATTCTTCTCATCAAGAAAAACCAAAACCCAATCAGTAATAACCATGGTATTATTGTATAAAAAATATTAAGCCATTGACTTGTTACTTTTTCAAAATTAAGGCTAATTCCTTTTTCTTCCCAAATCTTCTTCTCTGCACTTAATACAGGTTCTGGCATAAATAATTCAAATCTGTTGATTCTAATCTTCTTCCCTTTACCGTTTACATCTAAATTTACATCATTTTTTAATTTTCCGTATATAGTATAATCGTTTAAATCAGATTTCTCTACCTTAATAAAAGCTATTTGATTTGAATCAAGTAATTTTTTATATTTATCATAAGTTAAGGTTGTTGAACTTGTGTTATCACTTGTAAGTTGCAGAAATACTACAGCTGCTAGTAAAACTAACCCCCAACTAACAACGCTTTTAATTATTTTTTCCCAGTCAAAATTTTGATCTGGCTTTTTAGAATCATTATTTTTTTTCATTGTTCTCTTTTTGTTTTTTATATTACTTTTTTCAGTATCAGGTAATTTATTTTTGTTTTCTTCCATAATTCAAACTTTAATTTGTTATTAATTCTTTAACTTATATATATGAGGTAAATTTCTATATTTTTGAGCTAAATCTAAACCATATCCTATTACAAATTTATTTGGAATATCAAAGCAATAATAATCTATTTGTACATCGTATTTTATTGCTTCCCTTTTAACTAATAAAGAAACAAATTTTAAGCTTTTAGGTTTTAATTCAAGCAATAAATTTTTCATATATTGCAATGAAAGACCCGTATCAACAATATCCTCTACAACAATAATATCACGCCCTTCTATTTTACAATCAATATTTTTTAATAATTTAACATTACCTGACGATAATTTTGCATCACCATAGCTAGAGAGTTTTAAAAAATCAACTTCACACTCAATATTAATATTTTTCATTAAATCTGACATAAACATAAAAGCACCGTTTAAAGTACATATAAAGACTGGAACAGTATCTTTATAATCTTTATTAATTACTTCCGCCACTTCTTTAATTTTTGCCTGCAATTGCTCTGCAGAAATATAAACTTCAAAAACATCATCACCTATTACTATGTCTTTAATATCGGTTGATAACATATTTTTAATACCCTCTTTGTGTTATTTGTAATTTTAAACCTATTATCGATTCTATAACCAATTACATAAATAATTTTCTCATCATTTTCAATAACAAACACATCCTTTCTATTAATTATCGGTACTTTATTATTCGACAAAAAATCTTTCAAACTTTGTTTATTTTTTAATCCTAATGGATAAAAATAATCTGTTTCTCTATATTTTCTAATTATTAACTCATCAGATTTTAATTTATCAAAATCAATAAATTCTTCATTCGTTTCTTTTTCATTAATATTAACATCTTTTCTTTCCAATATGTTTACAAAAATATCAAAATATTTTGTTTTAAGGAAATTATTTTTAATTGTCAATACAAATGTCTCATTTTCGATATTTTTGTCATCTTTATAAATAATAATAAAATCTCTATCATTTAATGCTATATAATTTTTTGGTAAAACAATTTTTTTCCCAATTTTCTTTTCTTTTAATTCAAATAAATCATCTATTAACTTATAGGATATTTCTAAATTAGGAATATTTGATAAACAATTATACAAACTAATTTTACTCAATCTACTCTTTTCAATTTTTAATTTATCATTAGTTATATTGCAATTTGCGTCTAAATTAACTTCAAAATCTTCTAATATCCTTCCCAAATTAAAAATAGAATTATCTAATTTAGGATTTATCTTTTCTCTTAGTTTTGGTAAAATTTCATTTCTTAAATAATTTCTTTGATAATCGTTAGTTAAGTTGGTTTCATCGATAATATATGAGATATTATTTTTTTTTAGATAATTTACAATTTCATCTTTTGTAAAACACATTATTGGTCTTATAATATTATCTCTTTTGATAGGTATACCCTTAAGCCCCTTTAAACCAGTACCTTTCAATACATTAAGCAAAAATGTTTCTGTATTATCGTTTAAATTATGAGCTGTTGCTATTTTATTACAAGAAAATTTTTTTGCAATATTTTCTAAAGCTTCATAACGTAAAATTCTTGCTGCTTCTTCGATTGATAGTTTATTTAAATCTTTATATTCATAAACATTTACACTTGTTACAGCAATAGGAATTTGTAAATCATCACAAAAAGAAAGAGCAAATTCCATATCTTTTGTAGCATTAACACGCAAATTATGATTTACATGACAAGCAAAAAGATTGATTTTTAAATAATTTTTAAATTCATTCAAAAAAGTCATAAGAAATACTGAATCAGGACCACCACTAAAAGCGATTAAAATATTATCATTTGACTCAATTAAATTATTCTTTTTAAGAAAATTTAAGAATTTCTCTTTATAAATATTTTCCATTTAAAAGCCGTATTCTCTTAGCCAATCAATTGTAACGTTGGATTTTTGAGAAGTTTGTGAAAGTTGTTTCTCAACATATTTACCGATGAAATCAAACTCCAGATTAACTAAATCACCAACAATTTTAGTTTTGAAAATTGTATTTATCCAGGTATGAGGTATTATAGCTACTGTGATTGAATTATCAGATAATTTCGCTATTGTTAAACTAACACCATCTATAGCTATAGAACCTACATGAATACATATTTATTAAATTCTCTATCGAATTCTACTGTTAGCAAAATTTCATTTGGAGATTTGTTAATATTAATAATTTTGCCTACAGTATCAACATGGCCATAAACTAAATGTCCGCCTATTTTTTTATTAAGTGTTAGTGAAGTTTCTAAATTAACGATATCGTTAATTTTGAGTTTTTTTAGAGTTGTTTTATTGAGAGTTTCTTCGACAGCAAACACAGTAAAAGAATTTTCATCGAATTTTGTAACAGTCTGGCAAACTCCGTTCACAGATATACTATCGCCGACTTCTAAATTTTTAAGTACTTTTTCACATTTAATTGAATATTCAATTCCCGAACCTAATCTTTTTAATTTAAAAACTTTACCTATTTCTTCTACTAATCCAGTAAACATAATTTACCTTTTAAGTACCACCATTATATCATCACCAATTTTTTCATAGTGAGAAATTTTATGAACAATAGACTTACGAATATTTTTAATGTTCAAATCTCCAAATGATGAAATTCCAATACCTAATATTTTAGGGCTTATGAAAGTAATTATATCATCATAAAATCTATTTTTTAAGAAATATGTAAATATTTTTTGTCCACCTTCAACAAGAATCGATGAAATGTTAAGAGTTCCTAAATCTTTAAGAGCTGCTTTGATATTCAACAAGCCATCTTTTGTTTCATTTACAGGAATAAGAGTAACTCCTTTTTCCATTAACGATTTAATTTTAGCCTTTTGTAATTTATTAACCTTTTTTGAATATATAATGATAATGTTATCAGAATTTTTATCAAATATGGCTTTATTAAGATCAATTTTAAGTTTTGTATCGACTATAATTCTTTTAGGATTTCTTCCCTCGGTTAATCTAACTGTTAATTGTGGATTATCAACTTCAATAGTATTAGAACCAACAAGTACAGCATCATATTCACTTCTTAATTTATGCACGAATCTTCTGGATGGTGATGAAGATATCCAAAATGCATCGTTATTAATATCAGCAATTTTTCCATCAAGAGTTTGGGCTATTTTTAACGTAATATATGGTATTTTCTGAGTTATATATTTGAAGAAAAAGCGATTTGTATATAAACATTCATCACGGCATAAACCTATTTCTACCTCTATTCCAGCTTCTTTTAATTTTTCGACGCCTTTACCGCTTACTAATGGATTAGGATCTAACGTTCCAATAACAACTCTGGAAATTTTATTCTCAATAATCTTATCGACACAAGGCGGTGTTTTTCCATAATGTGCACAAGGTTCAAGATTTACGTATAATGTAGAGCCAGCAAGATCACATTTCGCATTATTTATTGCATTAGCCTCTGCATGTGGCCCACCATAAAATTCATGATAGCCCGCACTTAGAATTGTATTATCTTTAACAATAACACAACCGACTAAAGGATTAGGACTTACTTTCCCTTTCCCTTTTTTTGCTAATTCTAATGCTAATTTTATGTAGGATTCGTCGTTCAATGTTAATTCATTAAATGTTTTCTATATTTAAAATTTCATATTCTATTAAACCAGCTGGAGCTTTAACTGTAACAACATCATTTATTTTTTTTCCTAATAAAGCTTTACCTACAGGAGATGTAATAGAAATTTTGCCTTGTTGAAATTCTGCCTCTTCTTCAGAAACTAATGTATATACATATGTTTTATTATTTTTTTTATTTTTTACAGTTACTTTTGATAAAATATGTACTTCATCATTTGGTAATTTCGATAAATCTATAATAACAGCTCTTGCTAAAATATTTTCAAGCTTTGAAATTTTTAATTCATGCAATCCTTGAGCCTCTTTAGCTGCATCATATTCTGCATTTTCTGATAAATCTCCGTATGAGCGAGCTTCTGCTATCCTTTGAGCCATTTCTTCTCTACCTACTGTCTTCAAATGTTTAAGCTCATTTTCAATTTCAATCAATCTTTCCTTAGTTAAATAAATTGGACTCTCAGCCATTTTTCTCCTCATTTGTTTTGATAATAAACAAAAAAAATCGCCACCTCAATTTTTGTAATAGAGATGGCTTTTTGGCAAATTTTATTAATACAAATATACTAATTTTATTTATCAAAAAAAAATTTATTTTACCAACTTTACACCCCTCTTGAATGCTGCTTTTTCATTAAAAATATTATATTTACCATCAATAAAATTTTTCAATTGATTCATATTATTCTCACTTAATAGATGCCCTGATTGTCCACCTAAAGAACATATATTTATAATATTTGGATCATTAAAATCATATATAAATCTTATCGATGGTCCAACTTTAGCACTAAAATCACTTGTAAATAAATATTCTGTATTAAAAACTGTTGTTCCATCACCATTAACGGAATATTCAGGAGTATTAAGTAAATATTTAAACACTTTACTATTTTGTTCAAAAAGATGTTGTGGTGATATCTTATGTACAATTCCCCATTGCCATAACGATATATCATAACCATAATCTTTTTCTAATTCTAATATCGCATCCGAAAAACTTTTTCTTATTATGTAGTCTCTATTCTCTTTTACATTCATTGTATTTACATTATCGAATAATATCGAATTTCCTTCAATTGTTAATTTATATATTAATCTCAATGGCATATTAGCAAGAAATAAATATTCTTGAAATAATTTGTCACCAAGCTCATCTTGTATTGTATTTTGAATATATTTCTTTAGAAACATTTGATAAATCAAAGGCGCCTGCAAATTTTTATCCATATTACCTTGCCATCCATTCAAAATTGTCAATGATAATTTTAAATTATTATCTTTTATATTAAAATTTTCAAAAGCTTTTATAATATAACCTTTTAAAACATTTGCATAAGGCGAATATATATCATTCTGAAAACTTTTAAAATCTTTGATATCAAATTTTATTTTTGAAGTCAAAAGTTGGTTTATTCTCTCTATCCTGGAAGATGGTTCCCAAAAGTTTGTAATATGATAATTAAAATTCTTTATTACTTTATTATTAGCAGTGGCAATAAAACCATTTTCTGGATTATATAAATATGGCATTTGTTCATACGGCACATATGACTGCCAATCATTTTTTATTGTTGTTCCGTCAAATGCTATTGTTGTACCGTTAGTTGATCTAATAGGAATCTTACCAACTAATAAATAACCAATATTCCCATTTTTATCAGCATAAATATAATTTTGCCCAGGTGCTACATAAACACGAAATGCATTTCGAAATTCTTCAAAATTTTTTGCTTTGTTAATATCTATCATACTTTTAATTTCACCTGAAGGCTCTAACCCAGTCCATCTTATACTATATTCACCAACTTTACTTTTTTGAACTTTTGTTATCAATTTATTGTATTTTTCAATATTTGATAAAACTGGCCCTCTATGAGTATAATATTTGGTAAATATTATATGCTTATTCCCAATGTGTATAGTGTCATTGATATAATATAATTTTCTATTTTGTCCATCAAGCATATAAGTTTTTTCATTATAATTAACTTTTTCAACATAAAAATCACAATCATCAAGCATAAGATTAGTAATAGCCCATGCAATGTCATTATTTTTACCAATTATTACTGCAGGAATTCCAGGAATAGTAAAACCACTTGAATTCCATTCTGGCGATTTAATTGAAACAAAATAAAAGAAGTTTGGATTTCTTATAACTAGATGTGGATCGTTTGCTATTATTGGTTTACCACTTTTTGAATGCTTTGGAGCTACTACCCAATTATTAGAGCCTAAATGGATACCATCAAATCCTAAAAATTTTCGTACTTTTTTATCTAATTCAACAATAGTATTATTCATAGCAATAGTGTCAGTTTTAGAACTAAACTTTCCAATTTGTTCATTTTCATCTAATATAAATAATTTTGCATTATCACCCAATCTATTATATATATTTGTTAAAACTATATCAGACCACCAACTTAAATTCATTTCCCATGCTACCATTTTAGAAACGATAATGGGATAATAGGGCTTCCATTTTAATGGCTTATAACTCAATAGATTAAACTCAACTGGTAATGCACTTTTATGGTTATCGATATATTCATTAATACCATTACAATAAGCCAATAATATTTTCTTATGATAATCTGGTAATTGATTATAACTTTTTATAGCAACATCTTTTATTCCAAGTGTTCTAAAGAATATATCAAACGTAACAGTAGAATCGCCATATACACAACTCAAATTTCCTAAACCTGTCCTCACCATTAAATCAATTTGAAATAATCTTTCACTAGCATGCAAATAACCAAGAGAATAAGCTACATCATAATCATTTTTTGCAACAATTTGTGCATTTGCATAATTATCAAAATAAATAGATACATCACTTATTACACTTTTAACGGTTTCTTTACCCTCATAGTTCGGATAACTATATTGTAAATACAGATAACCATAAATTGAAACAACAAATAATAATATAATTCCCACTAAAATTGTTGTAAGTAAAATTTTAAGTACTGACTTCAACATAATTTTCTACTTGATTTCCTTATGATATGTATTTTCTGAAATTGGAGTAAATTTCAATTTCTTAAGATAATTTATATGAGCTTGGTTATTAGTTGTAATAACAAGTTCTGTTATATTATGCTGTTTGAAGAATTTATTATGTTTAGAGAATAAAAATTGTGCGTTCTTTAAATCTCTAAAAGCATTAATAACATAATCTAAAATAATTTCAGCTTTATTATCTGAAACTTTTTTGTATATAAATAAACCTGCAGGTTGCATATTTCTTAAAAGAATAACACTATTATTTTGTATTGCTTTTTCATAAGTAAAATCTGGGAAAAATTTATTTATATCTTCTATATAAAAATCTATAAATTTCTTTAAGTATGTATTATTACTTTCAACTTCCATAACGTAAAAGAAATCTTCAGTTTTTCTCATCTGGAATAAATAATAAATATCAATAATTGTAATATATCCATTTACAGCTGCAACTGGATATACTTGATTTATCAATCCATAAATAGTAAATGCGAATGCGCCAATCAAATTCAATATTCTTAACCATAACAAATTGCTCATAGAAAGAGAAATTGCAACTGTTATTGATGCAAAATAGCCCAATATTTCAATTAATAATCTATCCATTTTATTCTCCTAAAATAATTATTCAAAAATAATATTTAATAACATTAAAATTAGTGTTGATTTATCCAAATCGCTACTTTTTATAGCAATATCACATTCTAATAAAAATTTAAAAATCTTTTCTAATTTTTCTATTGTAAAAAAACGAAGTGCAGATTTATATTCATTTATAAAATAAGGAGATACCTCAACCATTCTAGCTATTTTATACGAATCAGACTCAGTTACAATAATCTCCTTCAAACGCATTAACACCATAAAATATTTGGTTAACATAAAAATTATTACAAGTGGCTCTGTACCGTAATAAAGTAAATTATTAACAATTTTATAAGCTTTTTCTTTCTCGAAATTAGAAATTGCTCTTTGTAAATCAAAAATTGTATACTCTTTGCCTGCAGAAACTACTTTGATTATATCTTCTAACTCTATCTTTGGTTTATTCTCAACATAACTTACAATTTTTGTGATTTCGTTTTTTAGTGCGTATCTTTCCTCACCTACTAATTCCACAAAAGCTTGAATTATATTTATATCAATGTCTTTTTTAAAGTTTTTAAATTGCACTTCAACCCAACTGTATAATTCATCAGCTTTTAATTTATTAAATTCAAAATAATAACCTTTATCCTTTATGATTTTTAAAATCTCGTCAAGTCCTTTATCATCTTTAGATATTTTCTCTGGATAAATTAATATAAAAAAAGTTGTTTCGGATGGTTCCTTTAAAAATTGAATAAATCTTTCTCTAAGAGTATTTTTTTTCTTTTTTAGCTGTGAAATTACTTTGTTAAATTCTTTAATAATTACTAATCTATATTCTGTTATAAATGAAATTTGATTTGCATTATCTAAAATATCACCAAGATTTAAATTCTTTGATGAATAAACTTCAGTATCCATTTCGCTAATAGAAGCAATTTCAGGAATTGATTTAATTTTCAATATTGCTTCATCCAAAGCATAAATATCATCACCGGCTAAAAAATATATAGGTTGTAGATTAAATTTTTGCATAATTTATTTGGTAATTTCCTTAAAAATAATTCTCTCTATAAATATGTCTTTAATTGGTTTACCATCTGTTTTACGGTTAAAATTAATTTTTTTAGGATCAATTTCAGTTTGAGAAATTTTATCAACAACGTCCATACCTTTTATAACCTTGCCAATAATTGTATATTTTCTTGGCATTTGCGGCCTATCAGATAGCATTATAAAAAATTGTGAAGTATTTGTGTTAGGCCCGGCATTTGCCATTGCCACAATACCTCTTTTATACCCTTCTTTATAAATAACATTATTTGTATCAATTTCATCAGCAAATTCTTTTCCAAAAATTGAACTACCCCCTTCTCCTGTACCAGTAGGATCACCTGTTTGTATTACAAAATTCTTAGAAATTCTATGAAATATTACTCCATTAAAATATCCAATAGAAGCTAAGCTGTAAAAGTTGTTTACTGTCATTGGCGATAATTTGGGAAAGAGTTCAATTTCAATTTTGCCATAACTTGTCGATAAAACTGCAACTTTTATGTATTCTTTGGCATTTAAGGAAATTATAAAAATACTAACAAAAATTATTATTTTTTTCATATAAAATTTTAAATTGTTATCTCAAAATAGTTAAATTTGTATTTTTTTACAAGTATAATTATATTAGTAGTTTATTCAGAATAAAATTTACTGTTAATGGAATATAGAATTACTGGTATTGAAAATTACATTAAAAATTTATTTTTTGCTCTAAATCAATCAACAAGCAAAGAGTATTTTCAAAAAATATATAAAAATATTTGCGATTTTGCAGCTGCTAGTAATAATTTAATTACAAAAGAAAACATTAATATTTATCAACTGAATGAAAAAACACAACAAAATTTAAATTTTATAAGTTGGCTGATAAATAAAAATAACTATGAAATTTTATGTGAAAAATTACAGTATGCTAATAATACTTTAAAGAAAGAACTGAAATTTAAATTTGTTATCAAGATTATTCCCACCAAATATATCTGGCGAATAAAAAAAACTAAAGATAATTTTGAAATTACTATTAATATTGGTTTCCTTGCAGCAGACCAAAATACTTTTAATACTCTTTTAAATAAAATTTCCTCAAAAAACACAGCAAAATTAAATGATTCTATATCGAAATTTATTCTAAGTAAAGAATATCTAGAACTAAATCAAATTTTTTATAAAATTGAAAAAAAACAAACTAAAGACAAAAATTCTGTATATGATTTGGAAAAATTTTTTGTTGAACTTAATGAAAAATATTTTCATAACGAAATAAAAAAACCTTTGCTTAAATGGAGTAAAAAAAATAATTATTGCAAATTTGGAGAATATATCCCTACTAAACACGAAATTATAATTTCCAAATCTCTAGATAACCCGAAAATACCAGAATTATTAGTAAAATACATACTCTATCATGAAATGCTTCATATTAAATACCCTACAAAATTAACTGAAAGCGGTTTTAATATTCATCATCAAGAATTTAAATTTCACGAAAAAAAATATGAGAATTATCAAGAAGCTGAAAAATTATTGCATAAAATTGCTAAGGAATTGAGATTGAACGATAATATATAAATTTATGTTTTGATATTTAAACAGAAATTATTACATTTGTAAAAGGTCACAACAAATGAAAGGTTAAGCCATGATATCTTACAAAGATTTAGGTCTTGTTAATACAAGAGAAATGTTCAAAAAAGCTATGGAAGGCAAATATGCAATTCCAGCTTATAATTTCAACAATCTTGAACAATTACAAGCAATTATTACAGCTTGCGTAGAAACAAAATCACCTGTAATTTTACAAGTATCTTCTGGAGCAAGAAAATATGCTAACCAAACATTATTAAGATATCTTGCTGAAGGTGCTGTAAAATATGCTGAAGAACTTGGTTACAAAATTCCAATTGCTTTACATCTTGATCATGGTGACACATTTGAATTATGTAAAAACTGTGTCGATTCAGGTTTCTCTTCAGTTATGATTGATGGTTCACATCATCCATATGAAAAAAATGTTGAATTAACGGCTCAAGTAGTTGAATATGCTCATAAATATGATGTAACAGTTGAAGGTGAATTAGGCGTTTTAGCTGGTATTGAAGATGATGTTGTTGCTGCTAAATCAATTTATACAGATCCAGACCAAGTTGAAGATTTTGTTAAAAAAACTGGCGTTGATTCTCTTGCTATTTCAATTGGTACTTCACATGGTGCTAATAAATTTAAACCAGAACAATGCCAAAGAAATGAAGATGGCGTTTTAGTTCCCCCTCCATTACGTTTTGACATTCTCGAAGAAGTAGAAAAAAGATTACCTGGTTTCCCAATCGTTCTTCACGGTGCTTCTAGCGTAAATGTTGAAGCTGTTAAAATAATAAATCAATACGGCGGTCAATTAAAAGATGCAGTTGGTATTCCTGAAGAACAATTAAGAAGAGCTGCTGCAAGCTCTGTTTGCAAAATCAATATCGATTCTGATGGTAGATTAGCTTTTACCGCTGCTGTTCGTAAACATTTTGCTGAAAATCCTTCTCATTTCGATCCAAGACAATATTTAGGCCCAGCTAGACTTGCACTTATCGAATTATATAAACACAAAAACATCAACGTTTTAGGTAGCGCTGGTAAAGCTTAAGAATATATCTTCAGAAAAGGCAAGGAGCATTAGCTACCTTGCTTTTTTTTATTTTAAAATACTCTTCATTAGCTCAGACAGTGTAAGCATAAAGCCCGTGCGCCGTGAAGGCGCACGGGCGGGCTAACGCCTAAAATATTTTAACTCGCTAAGCAATATCTTATTGTTTATCGTTCACTTATAAGTTATTTACATTTAGACTTATAAAAATTGATTTTACAATATATTTGTAAATACAATTATATTATAAATAAAAAGCGTAATAATTGTAAGCTGCCACGCATATGGGAAAGATTTGAATATTAAGACCAGAAAACACTACACATTGTAAGGTGATAAAGCAAAGATTTTTAGCGGGCCTTCGGCCCGCTGCCCACGTGCGGCAACGCCGCACGTGGGCTATGCCTACACCGTCCGAGTAATAAAAAAGCACTCTTTTTACGAGTGCCTTTCTTTAAACAATATTAAAACTGAATTTGTAAATTCACACTAAATTTTTCAAACATCATTGGTTTTTCTGATTTATACGGCCAATTTAAATTTTCTTTACGTATTTTCATCCAAGCATAATCAAGTCCACCCATAAACAATGTATGAAATATAGGTTTCAATTGTTCTGGTATATCATCAACAAAATTTTCTAAAATATTCTCAAATATTTTTTCTACACCGTAGCTAATCACAACCTTCCAAAATACTAGCCTTGGATAAAATAACTGCTGATCATAATTTACACCTAATCCCAAGTTATAAAGTTTTAAACCAAATCCATAACTACTATTTCTACTTATTCTTAAATTACCCTCATATCTATCCAAATATTTATATAACATTGTATCAGAAAATGAATGCTTGTTTTTCATTGCTACTTTTGTAAATTGCAAACCAGATGAAAAATTAGGTAATATTTCAAATTCACCAAATTTATAACCATAATTTTCACTTTCTGTTATCCCAAGTGACCATAAATCATACTTTACTTTGTCATTTTGAACATTATTTTTATTTAACTGATAACCTGCATAAGTAAATGAATAATAATCTGTTTTCTTTTTTATAATATTGTTTCGAGTATAACATTTATTTTCTCCCCAATATAATTCCATGAAATTAAATTTTTGGAAATAATCTTTATAATCAAAACTATTATAATACATATCTCCATATTTTGCTCCAAATACAGGATATTGATCACTTACTTTCTCTCTTTTTTTACCAATTTTAAATTTATAAATAACAATTTCTTCATCTTAATCTTTTTTATATTCTTTTTCTTTTACTCCAATAATTTTGCCAATTCTATCTATTGATTTAGCTAACAAATCATCATCATAAAACATATTTTCTGAGTTTGTTGTATCCTTAAATGTTTTTGCATTCAAAACAACTATAAAAGCTAAAAAGTATGTTATAAAAAGTTTCATTTTTTACTCCTATTAAAATTCATCGTTTGTATTATATTTATCCCAGTTTATATATTTACTATCTTCTGTTAATTCCCACAATCTTTTTTGTATAATTTTATCTTTATTCATATGCCTAATATCTAATATTGATTTTAGTTCGCGTATTCTATCTTCAAGTTCTTGTATTTCATCCCTTCTAAGCGCTTCTCGTAAATCAAATAAATTATTTAATACATCTTCCAATTCAGCCAATATTTCTTTTTTAGCTTCTTTGTCGGCTAATTGATACTTTGCTGAAAGAATAATTGTTCTTACTTCTTCTTTAATTATTGGTATCTCTCTTTTAATTTTTAGGTCATTAGCTTTTTTCTTATAACTAAATATTATTTTATTTTTCGGAGATAATGTCTTATTTAATTTGATTATTGTTTTGTCGTAAACTTTTTCATTTTTCGAAGCTATTTCATCCAAATCTTGCACAAATTTTTTATCCAAAATATTAAGCAATTTGTTTACATAAGCTGTATCAGTATCATCATCATAATTGACTACTGGAATTTTGATTTCTGGAATATTAATTTCCGGAATTGTAATTCCTTGCTCATACACTTCCGATTTACTTTGAGCTGAAAGAGATATGATAACTGTTGTTATAATTAGCATACTTAGCACAATTATTTTATTCATTTTGTACCTCAATTATTTACTTTCTTTTAATTTATTTTTTTTACCTATAGGTCTTTTTAATAATTTATCTCGTTATCTAATTCATCAAAATCGTTTTTAACTTCTTCAATTCGTGAATCTTGATTGTCATAATCTACAATAGCTAATAATTTTTCTTTTAATTCAGAAATATTATCATCAATTCTATTTTCATCATAAATTGAATGATTTTGAATTTTGTTAGATTTTTTTATAAACTTTTTATTATTTTTATTCGTTTCCAATGTGTTCGTTTGATTATTCTCAGTAATTTGAATAGTATTTTGTTCTTTTTCAAAATGTTGTAACCTAGCTTTTTTGTCTTCAAAATGCAGATTGATAGCAATAAAAAATATAATAGATAATGAAAATGAATAGGCTAAAACAGGTTTATAATTATCTTTCACGAATTCAACTGATTGTGTAATAAAGCGTTTCAAAGTACTTTCATTTTTCTTAGGTAAATTATTTAATAAATTTTCAAAATCTACTTCTGGTAAATTTTTATCTTTACTTTTCTTGTACAATAAGCCAATTGATGACAAATATATTTCATATTGCTTGCAAGTATCGCATTCTTTCAAATGTTCGTTTAACTTTTTTTCATCTTCATTCGAAATAAAATCTTCTTTTAACAAAATAAGATTTTGAAAATATTCACATTCATTATTCATAATATTTTTGTAATTCCTTTTTAATTTTTTTTATTGCATAGTTATAATGACTTAAAACAGTATTTAATGGTTCTTTGGTAATTTCTGCTATATCTTTAAACGATAGTTCAGCATCATTTCTAAGCAGGAAAACATTTTTTTGCTTTTCCGGCAAATCTGCAACAATATCATTAATTATATTCTCAAGTTCTTTTTTCATTAAAATTTCAGTTGGTAAATCAATATTTTCATCATAAAGAATTTCGTTTTCAATATCATTATCAAGTTTTTTATTTTTTCTTAAATAATCAATGCAACAATTATGAGCGATAGAAAACATCCAATTAGAAAATTTATCATAATTATCAAGTTTTTTTAAATTTTGCCAAGTTTTAATAAGAACTTCTTGAATAATATCATCCAAATCATTTCTACTTTTTGTCATTTTAAAGACATAAGAAATTAATTGTTTTTCATAATATTTAACAATAAAAGCAAAAGCCCTCTGATTTCCATTTTTTGCTTCATCTATAAGGTTATTATCCAAATTCTTAACCATAAAATTTTATTTTCTATATTAGTAAACGAAAAGATAGGAATATTATTGTATTTTATTTAAAATATTTTTTCAGCAAAACTAAAATAGCTATCGTGAGTAATAATTAAGTGGTCAAGGAGATCTATTTCAAGCTCTTTAGCAATATTTCTCATTTTATTAGTAATTTGTATATCAGCATCGCTAGGTTTTATGTTATTGGAAGGATGATTGTGGATAAGAATCATACTGGCAGCATTTTTTTGTACAGCATATTTGAAAACTTCACGTAACGATATATGAACACTTGCAATAGAAGCATCTCCAAATTTTCTTTTATCTATCATAACATTTTGGCGATTTAAAAGAACAACAATAAATTGTTCAATTGGCTCTTTGCGCAATTCGGCACGAAAATGTTTGACAACAACCTCAGGGCTTGAAAATGCTTCGTTTATGATAGGATATTTAGCTTGCTCCATTCTTTTAGCGATTTCAAGAGCAGCAATTAGTTTAGCAACTTTAGCAGGCCCTAAGCCTTTAAAGACAGGACTCTGTGGTTTATTTTCTTTAATATTTTCTATATAACTTAAGAGCCCTTGGTATAATAAGATAAGAGAGTTATTGAAATAACTCAATAACTCCCTTGATACTTCTAGAACATTTTTATCTTTAATGCCAGTATTTAACAAAATAGCAATTAATTCACTTTCAGATAAACTTTCAGGGCCAAAATTTAAAATTTTTTCTCTTGGTTTATCAGAATGACTTAATTCTTTGAATTTCATTAAGTTCTTAAAAAAGTTTCTAATTTTAATACAAAATTATCGATATCAGCTTTAGACCTTTTTTCAGTAACAGCAATAAGTAAACCGCTATCACCTTCATAAAATCTAGCTAAATCAACGCCTGCAAGAATATCATTATCAAGAAGAGCGTTAATGATTAATTTTGGTTGTTTAACTGTATCAACCACAAATTCCCTAAAAAATGGTTTTTGATATTTTAATTTTACACCATTAATTTTAGTCAATTCAGAAGCCAAATAATGTGCTTTATGATAAGCAAGATTAGCAAGGTTTTTAAATCCTTCTTTGCCAATTAAACTAAGGTAAATTGTAGCAGCAAGCATTACAAGGCCTTGATTAGAACAAATGTTTGAAGTAGCTTTTTCTCTTTTTATTTGTTGCTCACGAGTTTGGAGGGTTAAAACAAAACCTCTGTTTCCATCAACATCTACAGTAACGCCAGCTAATCTACCAGGAATTTTTCTTATTAAATCTTGTTTAACAGCAAAAATACCTAAATATGGTCCACCATAATTTAAAGGAGAACCAAGGTAATGAGCATCACCTGTTACAATATCAGCACCATATTTACCGGGAGCTTCCAACATTCCTAAAGTTAGAATATCAACACTTACAACAAATAAAGCACCTTTTTCATGAGCAATTTTTTCAATTTCATAAACATCTTCAATAATACCGTAAAAATTAGGTTGTTGAACAGCAACAGCAGCAACATTATTATCAACAAGATTTTTGAGTTCGATTAAATTAATAGAACCATCTTCAATAGGAATTTGTACTAATTCAATTTGTTTACCATAAGCGTATGTTTCAAGTACTTTACGATAATGTGGATGTAAATTGGCTGGAATTACGAATTTATTTTTTCTTGTATGAGCAACAGCTAATAACATTGCTTCAGCTAAAGCAGTTGCGCCATCATACATAGATGCATTGGCTACATCCATACCTGTGATATCACAAATCATTGATTGGAATTCATAAATTGCTTGTAAAGTACCTTGTGAAACTTCTGCTTGGTATGGTGTATATGCAGTATAAAATTCTGAGCGACTAATAATTTGCTTTATTGCAGCAGGGACATAATGATCGTAAGCCCCAGCTCCTGCAAAAATAGCTAAATTACTTTTGTTCTGTAAAGCTAATTTTTCTAATTCTGAATATGCTTCGTATTCTGAAATTTCTGAAGGTATATTTAATTCACCTTTGAACTTCAAATCTTCTGGTATATTTGAAATAAGCTCATCAAAAGTTTTAACACCAATTGCCTCGAGCATTTCTTTAATATCATTTTCAGTATTGGCAATGTATGCCATAATTACTCCTTATTGTCCAATTAATTCTTGGTATTGTTCAGCTGTTAATAATTGTTCTACTTCTGCAGTATTACTCATTTCAACCTTAATAAGCCATCCTTCTCCATAAGGATCACGATTAACGATAGCAGCATCAGCAGATAATTGGTCGTTAATTGCAACAACTTTTCCACTAACTGGTGCGTATAAATCACTAACAGTCTTAACCGCTTCTATTGTTCCAAATACTTTACCAGCAGAAACTTCTGCAAGATTTGGATCGATATCAACAAATACAACATCGCCTAATTCACCTTGAGCAAAATCTGTTATTCCAATAATCGCAATATTACCTTCAATTTTTGCCCACTCGTGATCTTTTGTGTACTTTAAATTAGTTGGGATATTCATTTTAAACTCCTACTTATTTTTTATTCTTTCGACGTATTCGCCGGTTCTTGTATCAACTTTTAAAACATCTCCAATTTCAACAAATAATGGTACTTGAATTACAGCTCCAGTTTCTAATGTGGCTGGTTTCATAACGTTAGTTGCAGTATCACCTTTAAAACCAGGTTCTGTATGTGTAACTTCTAATATTACAAATAAAGGAATTTCAACTGAAATTATATTCTCACCATCATAAAGAACATCAATTTCAGTACTTTCTTTTAAATAGACTTCTTTACCATCAAATAATTCTACTGGAATGTTAATATGATCGAAGGTTTCTTGATCCATACAAACTAAATTTTCACCTTCGCTATATAAATATTGGAATTTTCTTCTTTCAACTCTTACAGGTTCAATTTTTTCACCAGAACGGAATGTATTGTCAATTACTCTTCCTGTTTTTAAATTTTTTAATGTTGTTCGGACAAACGCACCACCTTTACCAGGTTTTACGTGTTGAAAATCGATAATGTTATATAAATCATCTTTAAATCTGATAATTAAACCAATTCTGATATCTGATGTATCCGCCATGTTACTCCTTATAATTGTTTTGAAATTGTAAATTAAAAAAAAATTAATTAAAAAAAAATTTATTTAAAAATTTCTGACCCGCCCATTCTTTGCTTGATAGTTTTAACCATATCATCATCTTCAAATTTCTGTTGAATTATCTGATATTCAATTTTTAATTCTATAGATTTACCAAAATATTGACTTAAAACATCTTTTAGGCTTGTTTGTTGTGTTTCGGAGAATTTAATATCTGGATTTTTTACTATTACTTTTAGGCTGTTTTCATTAAATTCAGTACTGCATTGTTGAATAGTTGTATATAATAATTTTTGTTGAGTGCTTAAGTAATTCAAAAAACCATTAAAATCCTTTTTTATTTCAGCAGACGTATTACTTCTAATTTCTTCTTTTATAGGATTATTTCCATCAACTTTTGTGTTAATATTTTCGGTTTTTACAGTTGAATATTCATTTTGTGTTTCTTTTAATGAAACTTCATTATTTTTAATTACATTAATTAGCTCTGTAATAGTTGCTGATTTTTCAATAAGGATTAAATTGCATAGTGTTATTTCAAAAAATATACGTTGATTTTGAGCTGATTTTAATTCGTAATTGGCTTGATTTAAGAAATTAATCATTCTAATGATATCAGAAACTGTAAATTTATCAACTAAGGTAATAAGTCTATCTTTATTAGTTTCTGAAATGTTGGTTATATTTTTAGTTAATTTTAATTCTAGTAGGTATTTGAAATATCTAATAGTTTCATTAATAAATTCATTATAGTTCCAACCATTATCATAAATTTTATGAGTAATAATAAAGGCATCAGCAACATTTTTATTCAAAATATCATCAATGAGCTGAAAAATAATTTCTTCATCAATGAGCGCAAAATATTCTTTTATTTGCTCAAAGGTTATATTTGATTGGCAGTAAGTAGCAACTTGGTCAAAAATACTTTCTGCATCGCGCATTGCACCATCAGCTTTCTGTGCAATTAGGTACAAACTTTTATCATCATATGTTATATTTTCATTCTCACAAATGATTTTTAATTGTTTAACTATATCACCGACATCCATTCTTTTAAAATCAAATCTTTGGCAACGAGATTTTATTGTCGCCGGAACTTTATGCAAATCTGTTGTTGCAAATATAAATACAACATATTCAGGTGGCTCTTCCAATGTTTTTAACAATGCATTGAAAGATTCAGTAGTTAGCATATGAACTTCATCAATGATGTAGATTTTATATTTTGAAACAGTAGGTGGATATTTTACACTATCTATTAACACTCTAATATCTTCAATTCGTCTGTTAGAAGCCGCATCAAGCTCTATAATGTCATAAGATTGAGAATTGTCGAATGCTTGGCAGGCAGAACATTTACCACACGGTTCAAAATCTTCTCGAGATAAACAATTAATACTTTTTGCTATTAGTCTTGCTGTTGTAGTTTTTCCAACTCCTCTTGGACCGGAAAATAGGTAAGCATGTGCAATTTTGTTATTGAGTATTGAATTTTTAATTGTTGTAACAATATGATCTTGCCCAATAACTTCACTAAATTTTTGTGGTCTGTACTTTCTAGCAGATACAATGAAGCTCATAAATGTTAATCTTTGTTTTTACAAATTTAATGAAAAATTATTTCAAAAAAAAAAGAGATTTTTAGGAAGGCTAAAACCTAGATATTTTCTGTATAAAATGATGCTCCTAAAGACATTTTTATTGCCTTGGCTAATTCATTGTCAGAGTTCAATAAAGCTTCTATTTTACCTTTATCCGGATGGTTATTAGTTACAACTACTTTTCCATCAATGTAAATCAGTAAACTTAATTCGTGAGTTGTATCTATGCCGTAACGTTCAAAAAGTGGTTTAAATCGGCTATCGCCGGGATTGATTTTGTTTTTATTTTCCAATAATTTTTTTGCTTCTTCAGATAGAACTAGTTCATCTTTTTTTCGTGTTGGAGCTGATTGTTGGTCTGTTTTTTTTGCAACCTCTTTTTTATCGTTTATATAAGTCAACTCGTTTAAATTATTTTGATTTATTTTGTAATTATTAATTTTGAGTTGCATGGTAAACCTAAGTTTTTACATCAATTATCAAATATTATGCCATTTTATTTTTTTTAATTTTTAAAATTTCATTAAATTGCTTAAAAACAAGTGAAGTTATGGAAATAAAAAAAATTAAAACTAAAAGCGAATTTCATAAAGCCAAAATTATATGGCAAAAAACTGGCATTGAAAATCCAGAAAGGGGCGATTCATTTGAAGTTCTTGTTAGTACTTTTAAATATGGCGGTGTTTTATACGGTTTATACGATGCTGATAATCTTATAGCTACTGCGTGGTTAACAGATGATGGCCGAAGAATGTACTTACATCATTTTGCCATAGATCCACTTTATCAAAATAAAAAACTTTCACATCTTTTGATGGAAAAAATCATAAATATTGCATCTGAGAATAAAAGACAAATAAAATTAGAAGTTAATGAAAATAATAAGATTGCAATTGCACTTTATAAGAAATATGATTTTACTGAACTAGGAGATTATAAAGTTTTAATTAATAGAAAGACGGGGTTTTAAAATGAAAAATATTTTCATATTTACAATGATATTGTATTGTGGATTTATTTATGCACAGGACAATAATATTAACAATACAATTATTTCGCAAATGCAAAGTATTTATCATCGATTGGATGAGATGCAAAAACTAATTGATGATAATTTATGGTTTAATCGTGTAGGGGATGTTGCTTTTATTGACAAGTTGTTTATTTATGGACCACCAAAAGCTAATGTTAAAAATACCGATGCTATGGGGGCGAAGAATCCACTAAAATTTTGGACTTATTTGTTCATACCAAAAAATATTGATTACAAGAAAAAATACCCACTAATTGTTTTTCCACACGGTGGTGTACACGCTGATTTTACAACTTACTACACACATATTGTACGCGAACTTGTATCACAAGGTTATATTGTTGTTGCTCCAGAATATCGCGGTAGCACTGGTTACGGTAAAGATTTTTATGAGAGTATTGATTATGGTGGTTTGGAAAACGAAGATTGTTTGTATGCTAAAAAGTTTGTAATTGATAATTATGATTTTGTTGATTCAAAAAGAGTTGGCATAGTTGGTTGGTCTCACGGTGGAATGATTACTCTTATGAATCTATTCAATTATCCAGATGATTATGCTGTTGGTTTTGCGGGCGTTCCGGTTAGTGATTTGGTTATGCGGATGGGATATAGCGATGATTCATATCGTAAATTATTTTCTGCTGAATATCATATTGGGCAAACCGCTAAAGAAAATATTTTTGAATACTTAAAAAGATCACCATATTTTCACGCTGAAAAACTTTCGAAACCATTATTAATACATACAAATACAAATGATGATGATGTTTATTATATTGAAGTTTTGAACCTTATAAATACATTAAAGGCAAATAACAAAAAATTTGAATATGAAATTTTCAAAGATATGCCAGGTGGACACTCTTTTGATAGAATTGATACCAAACAAGCTCGTGAAATAAGAATAAAAATTTATAAGTTTTTAGCTCAATATTTAACTCCAGAAAATCCTATTAAAAATATGAATGATTTGAATAAAGCAGCTTATTTATTCAAGTAAAATGTTAATAAAATATAATAACTAAAAAAGTAGCTTTTTTGAAAGTTTAAAATTTTATAAGTATAATTTTGAATGTTGTTTGATGATTATAATTTTTTGAAAAAGTTTTTTATACTAATTTGTTAAGCAATTGATTTTTTTCTATTTTTAGGCGTTAGCCCGCCCGCGTAAGCGGGCTCAAGCTTATACTGTCCGAGCTATAGAGCATTAATTTTATAAATAATATTTTTAAAAAAGCCCCAATTAAGGGGCTTTAATTTTTTATTTATTAAATAATTTTTGAAATTCTTTTGGTTGCCTATCTTTCCAACTTCCTTTGTGGTAACCGTATGCAGCAATTAAGGGCATAGCTATTGTGGCTTCTGCAAATACCATTTGTTCATATGATTTAGATACTTTTCCCCATGAACAAGCTTCTTTTAATGTTGATCCGGATAATGCGCCATCTCTTTCATCTGCTACTGTAATTTGGATAGCATATTTATGCATAGGAGCGTTTTCTGTTAAAATATCTGCTGCTACAACTATATCCTGCGTAAAATTCTTTGGCACACCTCCACCTATCATAAACAAGCCTGTATCTTTGCTATTTAATTTTATTTGTGTTAATTCATAGAAATCTCTTCCTGAGTCGATACTCATATATTTATCTTTCTTTTCATGTAAATGCATAACCAAACCAAAACCTGCAGAGCAATCTGAAAAAGCTGGTACAAATATTGGAACATTTTTCTTATAGCATGACCATACAACAGAACTTTCCGATTTTGGTCCACCATTAGCTTCCAAATATTTGCCCATTTCGTAAATAAATTCTCTTGATGAATATGGTCTTGGCTCTAAAGAATTTGCTATTTTATACATTGTTTCGTCACAAACTCTTAATTCATCTTCATCAATATAAGTATCATAAATTCTATCAATGGCAATTTCTCGTAAATCGTTATCGTCGTAGTAGTAAGGCGCAGGAGCAATATAATGTTTGAAGCCTAAAGCTTCGAAGAAATCTTGATCAACAATTATAGCACCAGTTGATACAATAGCATCTACCATATTATTTTCAACTAAATCAACAACAACTTGTTTTAATCCTGCACTAAATAAACTACCAGCTAATGTTAAAATTACAGTGCAATCTTTATCTTTTAACATCATATCAAAAATTTGTGCCGCGTTACTGAGATTTCTCGCTTGAAACGCCATTTTTGAGAAATCTTCAATCATCGGAACTACATTATATTTTTTAATATCGATATGTTCAATTGTTTTGTTCAAAACTTCTTTTTTGTTTAACATTCTTTTCTCCTATTTTATTTATTTAATTAAAACAGCAGTGCCAACAACATTAACCATAAGCATGCTACTGGCCTGCCCTATTGTATTAAAACTTATATTAACCCCTATAATTGCATTAGCACCTAATTTTTCAGCTTTTTCTTTCATTTCTTCAATAGCTAACTCTTGAGCTTTTTCAAGTACATCTTCATATTGCCCCATTCTTCCACCAACAATATCTTTTATACCAGCAAAAATATCTCGGAAAATATTTGTTCCTAAAACGGCATTACCAGAAACCACGCCCAAATACTTTTCAATTTCTCTGCCTTCAATTGATGGCGTTGTTAAAATTATCATATTTCCCCTTTTTATATTTGATATTTATTGAAAAATTTATAATTTTGTATTTTATTACATTTTAAAAAATAGCTGGTTCAAATGCGAAATACTTACGCAAAAATTATTTTAAACAACTTCAAATATAACTATTTAAATATTAAAAATAAAATAAACTTTCGTAAAATAATGGCCGTTATAAAGGCCGATGCTTATGGGCACGGTGCTGTTGAACTCGCTAAATTTATGCTAAGCAATCCTGAAACTACCCCAGATTATTTTGCAGTTGCTATTCTTGATGAAGCTATTGAGCTAAGAAATGCTGGTATTGATTTACCAATTTTGGTTTTTTCTCCAATTGATTTCGATGAAATTGATTTATTTATCAAGTATAATCTTAATGCAACAGTACATTCTTTTGAACAATTAGAATTTTTAAAAAATATTCAAAACCAATTAAATGTTCATGTAAAATTTGATACTGGAATGGGCAGAATTGGCGTTTTCCCTTCTCAATCATTAGAATTTTTTGAACAATTAAATCAAATTAAAAATATAAAAGTAAATGGAATTTATACACATTTTTCTTGTTCAGATAATCCGGAAGATGATTTTACATTAAAACAAATCGAAATATTTAATTCAATCATTTCCACACTAAAGCCCAAATTTGATATTGGTATTGTACATGCTGCAAATAGTGGGGCAATTTTAAATTTTCCACAAGCATATTATGACATGGTAAGACCCGGAATGATACTATATGGTTATAAACCAGATTTAAGATCTCACGATTCGATACAACTTAAACCAGTAATGCAATTAATTTCAAAAGTAGATACTATAAAAGAATTTGAAAAAGCACAGCCAATTAGTTATTCAAGAAGATATTACACGACTGATAAAACCAGAATAATTTCACTCCCTTTAGGATATGCTGATGGACTATCCAGACTTTTAACCAATAAAATGCAATGTATTATCAAAAATAAATATTATAATCAAGTTGGAACAATATGTATGGATAGAATAATGTTTGATATTGGAAATGAATTGAATATAAATTTAAATGATGAAGTAATATTACTTGGCGAAGACAAAGATAAATCTATCACAGCTTGGGATTGGTGTAATATTATCAATACTATTCCGTACGAAATAACTTGTGGAATTAGCAAAAGGATTAAAAGAGTTTATGAGTAACAGCGATAGCAACTTTAAAAGAATGTATTTAGTGCAACTTTTACAATATTCTGCAACTTTTTTAAAGTTAAATAAAGAGCAAGAAAGTCTACTTTATTATTTTTGTAATTATTTAGAAACTTCCAACGATTTAAAAGCAGATTTTCAACAATTAGTGAAAATCTCTGAAATCTCTGCTTTAGCTTTAAAGTTAAAACATGCTTATGAGTATATTTCCTCCCCAAAACTACAATTTATTAATATTTCAGAACATTTTAAAAAACAAACCAATGAAATAATTTATGATCTTTTAAATTTTTTAAACAAAGTTGATTTAAATAAACTTAAGGATATCCTTTTGCCTGGATTAGAAATAGAATATAAAGAAGAAAATAATTTGGAAATTGAAACCAAAACTATTAATAAAAATATTGAAACAGTTGAAAATCCTGAATATAAAAAATTTGAAAAAAGAATTATACAACAAATAAAATATTATGATGAATTTTTAACAAGACTTTACCAACAAAGTATTGATTTAAATGAATTGATGGAAGCTGTTGAAGAAGCAAAAAAAATAGAAGAAGAAATAGAAGAACATAAATTTGAAGTATTAGCAAATATTCAAAATACATTCAGTACAACATTAGAATTAATTTTCAAAAACACATTACCTATTACCAACGATACGATAGAGTCACTCAGGGCTTGTTTAATTGTTATTGCAGCAGTTATTAAAAATAAGGATATTGATTTATCTTACTACCTCAGTCGAGTTGATAACTTAAAAAAATTAATAAATTCTTTCCATATCTCATAAAAATTATTTGCATTTTGGCAAAAAATATTGTATATTAGTATTTCAAATTTTGAAAAATATGACATGCGGGAATAGCTCAGTTGGTAGAGCGCAACCTTGCCAAGGTTGATGTCGCGGGTTCGAGTCCCGTTTCCCGCTCACTCATTAAAAACAGGAACCTAACAATCTGCTTACAAATCCACGAAAGTGGATTTTTTTATTACATATGGCGGTTTACCCAAGTGGTCTAAGGGAAGAGTCTGCAAAACTCTCATTCGTCGGTTCGAATCCGACAGCCGCCTCAAAATCAACAAAGCTCTCATCAAAAGGGAGCTTTTTTATTTATGGGCTCGGACAATGTAAGCTTAAGCCCCTTGCAGCTTGAAGAAAGCTGCAAGGGGCAGCGGGCCGGAACGGCCCGCTAAAATTTTTTCTTCGACACCTTTTATAACGTGATGCTTTCTTACTTTAATATTCAAATCTTCCCCAAATACGTAGCAGCTTACAATTGATGCAATTTTTTTATAATATAATTGTATTTTCAATTATATCGTAATTACAATTATATTGTCTTCGCAAATATATTATTATAGAATACTGATATATCGTATATGCAATTATATTGCAAATACAAATATATTTTTAAGAAAAGTCAATATATCGAAAATATAATTATATCGTAATTACGAAAATATTTTAATACTTTTAAAGTATGATATTACTTTGGAAATTTTTCAATCAATAGTTATTTTGGTAGATTCATAAATGTTGTATGTTGTTGATATTATGTAAGATATGGTTTAATTAGTAAAATATATATTTGGGCGTTAGCCCGCCCTTGCGCCTTCACGGCGCACGGGCTTTATGCTTACACCGTCTGAGCTATCAAAATAATTCTAATGAATTAAAGAAAAATGAAATTTCTATTTTTGCATTCTCCTCGGAATCTGAACCGTGTACACAATTTTCTTTGTTATCTTTTGCAAAATCTTTTCTTATTGTACCATCATCTGCTTTTAAAGGATCTGTTGCTCCAATTAATTTTCTATAATCTTCAATAGCGTTATCTTTTTCCAAAACCATTGGAATACATGGACCACTTGTCATAAACTCAATTAATCCTTCAAAAAATGGCTTGCCTTTATGAACTTGATAAAATTGTTCTGCTTGTTCTTTATTTAAATGGACTAATTTCATAGCCCTAATCTTAAATCCTGCTTGAAGGATGCGGTCAATAACTTTTCCTGTATGACCATTTTTTACACAATCTGGCTTTAAAATTGCTAAGGTTAACATGTTATTCCTTAAATTTATTATAAAGAATACAAAATTAACAATTATTTTTCTATTATAAAAAACTTTTTTGGAATAATTTTTGATAAATATTTCAAAAAAAAATAAAAAAAATGAATTCTTATTATCCAATATTTTTAACTTCAATTCCACCATTTCGTCTCGATGTAATTTACAAATGTATTTCTACTTGGAAAGATTACGCAAAAAAGATTATTTCCTTAAATCCTATAAGGGAAATAGATACTATTAAAAATACATTCGATTTTGTTGAGATAATCCCCATTGATGATACAAATAAATATGTACCAATTGATAATTTCCTAAAATTAATAATTGATGACCCTAATAATCATTATGTTATTATTAATGCAGATATAGCCTTTTTTAACTATACAGATAATGAATGGAATAAATTTCTATATACAGCTAATAATTATGATTTAACAATTGCATCACGTCATGATTATAGTGATAACATTTTTACAGCTATACCTTATAAATATGGTTTTGACTTTTTTTTGTTAAATCATAATTTTGCAAAGATTATACCAAGAACTAATTTTTACCTTGGTTGTGTTGCATGGGATTACTTATTTCAACTTATTGGTATAATAAATAATAAAAAAATTCTTTCTTGTGCTTCTTTACCTATTTACCATTTAAAACACCTAGAAAATTGGGATAAAACCTTTCTGTACTCAAAGCTCATATATCTATTTGAAATAATTTATAATTCTACAAAACATAGTTCAAATGAAGTATATAATTATTTAACTAAATACAAATTTATATTTGAAAAATTAGATAAAAGCAATTGTGATACCTCAGAAATAGTTGGTATAATAACAAATTTTTTGTTCTTAAAATTTATCTATAATAGTTGTAATTATTATGATTTAGAAACATTTAGAATTTTTAAAAATTTTAATTTAAATTTAGACAAAGATATCGATAATTTAAATTTACAATTTAATAATTTGCTTGCACCATATCTTAATTCCATCAAGAATCTTAAGGAGTAACTTTGGTAAGTGCCATTGTATCTGTTTATAATGGGAAATTATTTATAGAAAATTGTATAAATGATTTAATAAACCAAACCTTATATAAAAAAAACTTATTAGAAATAATAATAGTTGATTCAGCTTCATCCGATAATGCTGAAAATATTATTTTAAATTTCCAAAAAAAATATAAAAATATTCATTACATCAGAACTGCTGAACGAGAAAGTCTGTATAAAGCTTGGAATAGAGGTATAAAGTATTCGAGTGGAAATTATATCACCAATGCAAATATTGATGATATACATCGCTTCGATGCGCTTAAAATAATGTTCGATGAGTTAGAAAATAATTCTGAAATAGATTTAGTGTATCACTATCATTATTTATCAAAAATAATAAATCAACCTTATGAAAAACATATCAACGAAAAAAAAATATATTATCCAGAATTTGATAATCGTACCATATATCAATTCTATCCCTTTTGCCATCAAAATATGTGGCGGAAATCAATACACGAAAAAATAGGTTTTTTTGACGAAAGCTATTTAGTTGCTGGTGATTTAGATTTTGCTTTTAGATTTTGTATAAATGGCCACAAGGCAAAACTAATAAAAGATTTTTTAGGCGTTCAAATAAGCAGAGATGACCAACTTTGTGTTAATGAAAAATCACAAGATGAAATCAATACTATAATTGCAAAATATTTTAATTCAGAAAATTTCTTTAAACTTTATAAAGCAATAGGTTTTTCTGTTGAAACAGACCAAGATAAATTTTTGATTATCCGTGATTTATTTTATAAATTATTAAAATATAAATTACCTGGAAACGAAAATTATATATGTCATTATTATTTATCTGCCTATCTTCTTGTTTATCTATTACAATATAATTTTGATGAAAACTTAATCAATGACTACGTTAATTATTCTTTGAATTTTGCAGTTGTTAAGGATTTTTATAACTTTAATGAAACATTAAAAAAAATATTTCCCGAACAATTATATAATTTAATCATTTCAAAATTTTTAAGTAATATACAATAATTAGAACAATATTCAAGTTTAAATATGGAAAACAAAAAAATTAAAATTGCAATTGTAGGATGTGGTAGGATTTTAAAAAATCATCTTATTGCTATCCAAAATAATAAGAAGCTTGAATTGGTTGCTGTATGTGATAATCAAATCAATAGAGCAAAAGAAGCTGGTGAAAAAAATAATGTAAAATATTATGAAAATTATCATGATATGCTAAAAAATCATCCAGATATTGATATTGTTAGTATATTGACACCAAGTGGATTACATGCTGATCACGCAATTGATATAGTAAAAAATTATCAAAAACACATAATAGTTGAAAAACCTATGGCATTAGCTCTTGAAGATGCTGAAGAAATGATAAAAATTTGCGATAATTATGGTGTAAAGTTATTTGTAGTTAAACAAAATCGTTTCAATTTACCAGTTATGAAATTAAAAGAATATATAAATACTAATAGATTTGGTAAAATCTTTCTTGGAACTGTAAGAGTTAGATGGTCTCGTACTCAAGAGTATTATGATATGGATGAATGGCGTGGTACTTGGAAATATGATGGAGGAGTTTTGGCAAATCAAGCATCTCATCATGTAGATTTGTTATTATACACAATGGGAGAGCCATTATCTGTATTTGCTAAAAGTGCTACTTTTTTACAAAATATAGAAGTTGATGATACTGCTGTTGCAATTGTAAAATTCACCTCTGGTGCTTTAGGAATTATTGAAGCAACAACTTGTGCCCGTCCTTATGATCTTGAGGGTTCATTATCAATTTTAGGAGAAAAAGGTCATATGGTGATTGGTGGCTTTGCAGTTAATAAAATAACATCTTGCGATTTCATAGATATGGATGAAATTGAAAAAAAACATCTTTTTGAAAATTATTATGAAAATCCACCCAATGTATATGGTTTTGGACACACAAGATTTTATAAAAATATTGTTGAAAATCTTAATCATCGAAGAAAAGCTCTTGTTGATGGTTTGGAAGGAATAAAATCACTTGAATTAATTAACGCAATATATGAATCAGCTGAAACTGGAAAAGAAGTATTTCTAAGATATAAACCTTTACGCAGTAAATTGGGAAAATAATGAGATATAATTTGATCTTATTATTAGATAAAAACGTCGGTTTAAATATTTATTTACACTTACTATCAAATCTTAATAATTATAATATTGATATTAAAGCCATATTTTTAAAAACTAAATCCAAATTTAATTTTTACTTCGAACATATTTCCGAAAAATACGGAATTAAATATTACAATAATTTAGATGATATCTTAAATTTTAATGATATTGATTTTATTATTTCTGTTCAATATGATCGTATTCTGAAAAAAAATCATCTTTCTATTGCAAAAAAATTAAATATCAACTTACACATGGCTCCTCTTCCTGAATATAGAGGTTGTAATCAATTTTCATTTGCAATTTTAAACGAAGATACTGAGTTTGGTACAACATTGCATATTATGGATGAAAAAATTGATAATGGGGATATATTAGCTCAATTACGCTTTCCGATACCTAAAGGTATTACAGTAGAAGAATTGTTTTATCTAACAGAGTTATACAGTTTAAAACTTTTTGAAGACAATATAAAAAAAATATTTGATGGTCAAATTGTTCCTATTCCACAATCTTCAATAAAAGCAAAGACAGAATTTCACAAAAGAGATGAAATTAAAGAAATTAAAATTATTGATTTATCCTCCGATAAAAAAACGATTGAAAAACATATACTTGCTACAACTCATTCTAATTTTGAACCACCTTATATCATTATTGATGGTAAAAAATATTATATAATCAAAGAAAATCATTTAAATAAATTTTAGCTAAATTATGCAAATACCATTAATGGACATAACAATAAAAGACAATAACCTCTTATCCCAAATTAAAGAAAAAATAAATGAATTGATATTAAATTCTAACTTTATAGGTGGAAAAGAATTAGAAAATTTCGAAGAAAATTATGCTAATTTTACAAAAAACAAATTCTGTGTTGGCTGTGCTAATGGAACAGATGCAATAATTTTAGCTTTAAAGGCATCAAAAATTGGAAATAACGACAAAGTTATTGTACCCACAAACACTTTTATTGCAACAGCTGAAGCCGTTTTAGCTGTTGGTGCCCAAGTAGTTTTTGTAGATTGTAATAAAGATAACCAACTTATCAATATTGAACAAGTTGAATATTTACTAAATTCTGATAATAAAATAAAAGCAGTTATCCCGGTTCATCTTTATGGACAAATGACTGATATAGAAAAATTAAACGAAATAGCAAAAAAATTCGATATTTCAATTATAGAAGATGCTTCACAAGCACACGGCGCTTCTTTTAATAATATTACCCCCGGGCAATTATCAAAAGCCGCTACTTTTTCATTTTACCCCGGAAAAAATTTAGGAGCATTTGGTGACGCTGGCGCTGTTGTTACTAATGATTTTAATATCGCTATGACTATAAAATCACTACGAAATCATGGCAGAATTGATAAAAAATACGATCACGAAATCGCCGGTTTTAACATGAGATTGGATACTATACAAGCAGCTATATTAAATATCAAACTATCTTATTTAAAAACAGAAAACCAATTAAGAAGAGATAAAGTTAATATCTACAATAATCTATTAAAAAATGTTGGCGATTTAATTTTACCCCAATCAAGAAACTTAAATGAAGATGTTTACTATGTTTATACAATAAGAACCAAATTTAGGGACCAGCTTCAAAAATATTTAAATGATAATGGGATACAAACAGGCATATATTACCCAAAACCTTTACATTTGCAAAAAGCGTTTGAATTTTTAAATCACAAAAAAGGTGATTTCCCATATTCTGAATTACAATCAGAACAAATTTTAAGTTTACCTTTATGGCCATACATTACAGAGGAACAAATTACTTATATATGCAAAACAATTAAGGAATTTTTCAATAGATGTGCGGAATAACAGGAATAATACATACCAATAGACAAGTTTCATTTGATGAAATTGATCGATTCACAAATATGCTTGAGCATAGAGGACCTGATGATAAAGGTATTTTTATAAAAGATAATGTTGCCTTTGGACATCGCAGGCTTTCTATTTTAGATTTATCCCCCGCTGGCAGAAACCCATTATATAAAAAATTTGATGATGGAAGTGAATATATAATTACTTATAACGGCGAAATATTTAATTTTATTGAACTAAAAAACGAACTTATTAAATATGGTTATAGATTTGATACTCAAACTGATACAGAAGTAATATTAGCTGCTTATCATAAATACGGCGATGAATGTTTACACCACTTTAATGGAATGTGGGCTTTTGCAATTTTAAATCTACAAACTAATGATATTTTTATCTCAAGAGATAGATTTGGTATCAAACCTTTATACTATTGCACAACTCCTTCTTCATTGTATTTTGCTTCTGAGATAAAAGCATTTTTAGCAATTCCAGAATATTCTTTTGAATTTGATGAAATTGAAGTAAGAAAAGCTCTTTCAAACGTTGTTAATTACGAAGGTAATTCACATTATACTATTTTTAAAAATATTTACAAGTTACTTCCGGGTTATAACTTAAAGATTAAAAATGGTATAGAGGCTTCAGTTGAAAAATGGTGGTTTTTAGAAAATAATATAAAAGAAACGTCATTAAGCTACGAAGAACAAAAAAATGAATTTAAATATTTGTTGCTAGATGCTATAAAAATTAGATTAAGAAGTGATGTAAACATTGGAACTAGCCTTAGTGGTGGGGTTGATTCATCTGTTATTGCATGCGCTATAAATCATTTATTTAAAGAAAATTCTAATATTCAAAGAATTCCTAAAGATTTACAATCAATTTTTTCAATAACTTTCCCAGGTTCATTTCTTGATGAAAAAGAATTTATTGATATTGTTATAAAAGAAAAAAATATAAAAGTAAAATATTTATCTATATCAGAGCCATCTGAATTTGATATAATAAAATCAACTTATTTTTCTGAAAATTTAACTATATCATCTTTATATCCAATCCTACAGATGTATAACTTAATGAGAAAAAATAAAGTTACTGTTACACTTGATGGTCATGGTAGTGATGAATTATTGTGCGGTTATTCATTTTATTTAAATTGGCAGTTAAATAATTTTTTTCCTAACTTAATTTATAACTTTGAAAAGGGTATCTTACCAGCAATATTGAAGAATTTTGACATTACTTCGATGGCTTCTGGTGTTGAAGTAAGAATGCCATTTTTAGACCATAGATTAGTCTCATTTATCTTTTCGCTCCCCTACTGTTCCATAATAGGTAATGGATATACCAAAAGAATTCTTCGAGAAAGTTTTGATGATCTTGTTCCATTTTCAATTATCTATCGTCAATCTAAAATCGGAATAAATAGCCCATTAAATAGTTGGTTTAATACAAACTTAAATAATATTGTTTTAAGTTTTTTTGAAGATAATTTTTCAAAGAATAATAATTTTTTTGACTACAAAAGATTATATCAAAAATTTTTTGAAAAAACTAAATTAAAAAATTGGCAAAATAACTTAGAAGATTTTAATCAAGCAAATGAATTGTGGATCCATTTAAATTTATTTTTATTAAATCATTTATACATTGAAAATAATTGGAAAAAATATGTATAAAAATAACGACATATTAATAATTTCATTACTTTTAAATAATGACAAAATTATATTTTTAAATAAACTTGTATTGGAGCAACTTAATACTAAAAATTATGAGAAAAAAATTGTTTTTTTCCTACCAAACGCTAATATTCAAATTCTTCCAATATCTATTATATCAAGAATAATTGATGGTTTTTTATACAATTCTTTGGAAGATGTTTTCGAATCATCATCACATATTTACATTTTTGAAGATGAAAAAGAGTTGATTTTTAATAATTTTAATTTGTCGATAAATAGTCCTAAAGTTCATATTATTTCATCTCAAAATATTGACTTTAATCAAATTTTTAATTTTTCTGCAGTTAAAATTGTAAATAAAACTATGAATAAATTAAAATTTTTACAATTGATTAATTTTTATCCTAATTATTATAATTACTTTTATAAAAAATATCCACAAGCACCATTATTATCATACGAAGAACATAAAAATTTATTACTTAAAGATGGATTTGCTGCCACACATTATTTTGCTCTTGAAATGCATAAATACGGTTATGACAGTGATTTAATTATTACTAATAATAAATATTTATTGAGCCATTTAGCAAGAAAATATAACATAACTACCGATAATATTTATAAACTTATAGCTGAAATTATAAATGTAGAAAAACCCGACATAGTTTATAGCTCTGATATGCTTGAACATGATAAAAAATTAACTCAATTTCTTACGTATAAACCAAAACTTCTAATCGGATGGCGTTCTCAAGTGGTCGATGATAAAATCGATTGGTCCGATTATGATATTATTGTTTCTAATTTACTCAAAATGAGAGATGTATCCATACAAAAAGGAGCAAAGTATTTTGAATTATTTTATCCGGGATATCCAGAATTTATAAATAATTATTTAACCAAAGATATTGAACAAAATATTGATATTTCTTTTGCTGGACAAATCTCTTTAGAGCATACAAACCGAATTAAATATCTTGAAATTATTGCACATTTGAATAAAAATTTTAATTTTAATTATAAAATTTTTACTCCAAATAACTTCTCATATTCAGAATTTGAAATTAATAAATATCTCAACAAAGAATTATTTGGTATAGATTATTACCAAAATTTTTTATCATCAAAAATTAACTTAAATATTCATATTGATATAGCCGATAATATAGGTAATATGAGATTATTTGAAATAACCGGTACCGGTGGTTTCCTTTTAACTGATTATCATCCAAATTTAGATAATATCTTTAAGATAGGTAAAGAAATTGAAGCTTTTGAAACACCTGAAGAAATGATAGAAAAAATAATTTTCTATTTAAAAAATGATGAAAAAAGATTAGAAATAGCAAAAGCAGGGCAAGAAAGATGTTTAAAAGATCATTCTCTTTCAAATAGAGCATATGATTTACATAAAATAATACAAAAATATTTAAAGAATGAAAATTTAAATAGTATAAGTCAAGATAAAAACATTTTGTCTCCAATTACACAAAGAAAAAATATTAAATTATTAGAAAAAATACCAAAAGATAAAATCATTAATGGCTATAAAGGTTTCAATACTAATGTAGAAAAATTTTTTCGTCATATCGATTATATAGAATTATATGAATGTTTGGATACAGGTTATCAATTTTTTTATCCATTTGATATTTGTGGTGATGATAATTTTTATCAAGATTTGAGTAAATTTGATTGGTACTATATGGAAAATAAATGGGAATTTGATGATGCTATAGCAAATATTTCAGAGGGGATGTCTGTTATTGAAATAGGTAGTGGTCGTGGATACTTTCTAAAAAAATTAAAAGATAAAAGTATAAACGCTGTTGGTTTAGAATTAAATACTGAAGCAGTCGAAATATCAAAAAGAAATAACCTTACAGTTTATAATGAGGATTTAGAAATTTTTGCGCAAAAATATCCAAATAAATATGATTTTGTTTGCAGTTTTCAAGTTCTAGAACATATTCCAGATGTTAAAAAATTTCTTGATAGTGCTATCAAACTTCTTAAAAAAAATGGAGTTCTCTATATATCTGTTCCTAATAATTTGAGTTTTATAAAAGAAAATGATAATGATTGGCTTAATATGCCCCCGCATCACATGGGAAAATGGACTGCAAATTCATTAAAAAAATTAACACATTTTTTTGACTTAGAATTAGTAAAAATAAATTATGAACCATTAGCTGAATATCATTATAATTACTTTCTTTCAATATTAAACTCCAAAATAGACCCTAATTTAGGTTTGGCTAATAATTTTGCTTACTTTTTTATAAATAAAGATATTAAAATTGTTGGGCATACAATGTCAGCAATTTTTAGGAGAAAGTAAATGAGTATTTATGAATTAATATATGATAAAATCGTAAAAAATGAATTACTAGAAGCTTTTAATTTACTTGAAGCAAATAAAAATACAATTACATATGCAGATTATATTTATTTACTTTCTATTATTTTAATAAAAAACAACCAGATTTTAGATGCAGAAAAGATTATGAAAAATTTTTTGGAAAATAATTTTGATAAACAAATTTCAACTTTATATACTTTTTGTCAAACAGTTCCCAATAAGTTAGAGGAATAATGAAAATTTTACATATTTCAACGCAAGATTATGGTGGTGCAGGAATTGCTGCCTACAGATTGCATAAAGCAATGCAAAAATACGGTTTAGATTCTAAAATGTTAGTTTTAAATAAAAAAAATGACGATGATTCTGTAATTAGAATTATGGATAGTGCTTTTCAAGGTAAAATAACTACAACTAATAAAGATAATTCATTGATTAATACAATTCAATGGTATTTAATGAATGTTGATTTATCTGTTTACCCCAATCGTCCTCAAGGTTTAGAAATTTTTACTGGAACACGAACGGCTGTTTATTGGGAAACAATTCCAGAAATTATAGAAGCCGATATCATCCATTTACATTGGGTTTTCGGCATTTTTGATTATAAAAGATGTATGAATGTATTGAAAAATAAAAAAATTGTTTGGACGCTTCATGATATGAACCCATTTACAGGTGGATGCCATTATACAAGTGGTTGTGAAAAATATAAACAAATTTGTTCTGCTTGTCCTCAGCTTGGTTCTAATTATGAAAATGATTTAAGTAACGAAAATTTCATTACTAAAAAAAGTATATATGAAAAATTGAATATATCAATTGTTTCTTTAAGCAATTGGCTCTACGAATGCTCTTCTTCTAGTGCTCTTTTTAAGCACTTCAAACATTTTTGTATTAAAAATACTCATCCCAAGGACGTTTTTTTCCCTCTTGATAAAATAGCACTTAAAAATAGGTTTAATCTACCAGATAAAAAAATTATTTTATTTGGTGCCGAAACACTAACAAGCTATAGAAAAGGCATTATCTATTTTATAGAAGCTATAAATCATCTCAAAAATTACAAAGATCAATTTATCTTAGGTTTGTTTGGTTCAAATCCTATAGAATTTAAAGGTTTTGAAACAATCAATTTTGGTACTGTTTCTAACCCTAAAGAAATGGCAGTAATTTATAATTTAGCTGATATTTTTGTAGCACCATCCCTAGAAGATAATTTGCCAAATACAGTTGCTGAATCTTTACTATGTGGTACTCCAGTTGTAGGTTTTTCAACTGGTGGAATAAAAGATATGGTTGAACATTTAAAAACTGGTTATCTTGTTGATGGATACGATTCAATAAAACTTGCAGAAGGTATAAAATATTTTCTTGATAAAAACTCTGAAGATTATCAAATGCAATGCAGAAATTCTGCAATCGAAATGTTTGATGAGAGAAAAGTTGTAGAGGAATATTTAAGAGTCTATGAGTAATAATTTTTAAATTATTAATCTATATTTTTTCAAATATTTTAGTTAGAAAATTTAATATTGATATTATTTTAATTTAATTACTATGCTATAAATATGCTAACAGCACAACGTTTATTAATTGCTGTTTTTTTGAAAATATTGAAAAAAAATGGCTACTGATTAACATCTAGTGAGAATTCTTTTCCACCCATCTAATTTTTATACTACCAATTTTTAAGTTTGTACTGCCATATAATTAACAAAAGTTTTATGAAATTTGATACGAGAAGTCAAAATTGGTTTTAAGTTTTTTTATGTCTTTTCTAATATTTAAATGGTACTAAGTGGTTTGAAATATAGTTTTGCGCACGTATTTAGTCTATAGGCTGGAAATGAAAATAAGAAATTATATAATAATCCCTATTTTTTTAATAGATTTAAAGCAATCATAATTAATTTAAAATATCATTAAATTATAGCATACAAAAGCAATTAAAAAATAATTTAGTAAAGAAAATCTAATTTAACTCAGACAGTGTAAGCTTAAGCCCCTTACAGCTTATGCCAAGCTGCAAGGGGCAGCGGGCCGGAACGGCCCGCTAAAATTCTTTACAAAGAGCGGTGCTTTTGAACCTTATTATTCAAATCTTTCCCAAATACGTAACAACTTACAAATGATGCAATTTTTTTATATTAAATTGTACCTGCAATTATATCGTAATTACAATTTTAGCTAAAAAAGTGTCAACCTGTATAAAAGAAAAAAAAAGAAACTTATTCAGTCTCTAAATATTATTGTCATTGTTCTACAAAGTGTTAACCAGTCCTGTGTCTGTAAGTGTTTGAATTATAAACTTAATTTGTCATTTATATTGTATTTACAATTATATAGGAAATACAAAAATATTATTAGAAAAAGTCAATATATCGATAATACAATTATATCGTATTTACGTAAATATTTTAATGCTTTAAGTTTGCTATTACTTTGGAAAATTTTCAGACAATAGTTATTTGGGTAGATGCATAAATGTAGTATGTCATTTATATTATGTAAGATATGGTTTAATTAGTGAAATATATTTTGGGCTTTAGCCCGCCCATGCGCCATCTTGCGCACGGGCTTTATGCTTACACCGTCTGAGCTAATATTGAACTAATTCAAATATTTTAACTCTTTTTTTTCTTTTTTTTTTCTTATAAAATTTAATATATTAGACAATTTACAAATAAATTTCTAAGTGGTTATGAATATTTTAGCTTTTGGTATTCTTAATTTATTATTGATTTATGTATTTTATAGAATATCTACAAAAAAAAATCTGTTAGCAGTTTATCAAAATGGAAAGTGGTGGCTCACCTGGTTAGCTATTGGTATTATTACATTAATGGATGAATTAACATCCATTTATTATGCGCCTGCTGAAGCTTATCGTTTTATAGGAATAAAAGTTATTTTTTATATTGCTTTAACCTCTTTTATTATTCGTTACTATTCGCTTAGAATGATTGAAATTGCTGAAATTTTGGAGAATCATAATATTAAAGGTGGTGGCGTTTATTCATTTGCATATTTCGTATGGGGACCAAAAATTTCATTTTTAGCTGCTGCTTCCATACTTGTTGATTATATTTTGACAGCAACAATTTCTACTGTTAGTGCCGTAGAAAATGGCGCGTTCTTTTTCCACATTCCAGTAGCTTTAAAATTTGTTTTTATGTTCTTTATAATTTGGTCGATAGCTGGCTTAAACATTCTTGGTATAAAAGAAAACGCCAAATTTACTTATGGTATTTTTGTTTTTGCTGCATTTGTTTTACTTAATTTATTATTAGGTGGATTATTAAATTTTAATGATAAATCTTTAGAAATTTTATCATTGAGTGCCAATAGTTTTAGCAAAGATTTTAATATTTTAACTCCAATAACTTCCTTTGGATTGATTGTTACAGGAATTGGCTCTTGCATACTTGCATATTCTGGAGTAGAATCCGTTTTGCAAACAGCCTCATTGACAAGAAGTTGGCGAGAAATTAGAAAAGGTTATTTATTTTTAGCATTTACAGTTGGTATTGTAACTCCTTTAATTGTTTTATTTGCAATGACATCAGGAGTTCAGATAACAAAGCATGAGACCGATTTAATTCCTGCTTTTGCTACAATAACAAATGGGAAATTTTTCGCAGTAATAGTAAGTATTCTTGCAAGTATAACACTTATTATGGCAACAAATACCGCAATGGTAGCTTCAGCTGAATTAATAGGAAAAGTCGCAGAAAGATACAAAGTTAATTGGTTAAGAAAATCAAATAAAAATCAGTCTCTATATAGAATACATTTAATAAATGCAACTTTTTATTCTATAATTCTCATAATTACTGCTGGTAGTCAACAAATTTTGGCTGAAATGTATGCTGTCGGCTTAGTTGCTAGTTTTGTAATTAATTTAGCATCATTGATTAAATACAGATTTTCTGAAGGTTCAACAAAACATACATACAACACTTCGCGTATTGGAACACTTATCGTATTTATTTTTATTTTAAGTGTATTTTTCTATATAATTGCGCATAGACCTTATGGTACTTTATTATGGCTTATTATTTCTACTCTTGTACTTTTGTTCGGTATTTGGCTTTCTAAGGAACGAGCACCTGAAATTCCAATTAAAAAATTGTCTAAAACACCTCTTGATGTAATTTTTGCAATTGTGGAATTACCACAAAATGACGTAAATATTTACTTCAAACGACCGACAGAAGATGATGAATTATTAAAAAATCCTCACAATATATTTGTAAGTTTTTATCATCCAAGATTAGAAATTCCAGATAATATGCAAAGACCAAATTTATTTTGGTTATCATTACAAGAAAGAATGGATTTATATGATATGATATATGGTTTTTTGGAAACAATACAATATGATTTACCGCCGGAAAAAAAATTAACAATACATTTTGGATGGCCGCTTTCATCATGGATTGATAGATTATCAACTGGCTTTAAAGTTTATAAGATTATGAAATTGCCTAAACAATTTCCAAATTATAAATTTGTAATTGAATATATTCCAAAGAAAAAATAAATGACTCATACTATATTTTTAGCATTATTTATATGCTTATGTAGAATATGTGATGTATCTATAGGCACAGTTAGAACAATTTTAGTTGTCCAGGGGCGTAAATATTATGCAGCACTGGCAGGTTTTATGGAAGTTTTTATTTGGATATCTGCTATGAGCTTTATAGTTAAGCACCTGGACAATCCTATCAATTTAGTGGCATATGCAACAGGTTTTGCATTAGGAAATTTGGTTGGCATAACTTTGGAACAAAAACTTGGATTTGGCTATATACAAATAAATTTATTTTCGAATACAAAAAATAAGGAAATAGCTGAAAGATTGAGAGAACTAAATTATGCTGTAACATTATTACCTGCCGAAGGTGTTTCAGGTAAATTCTTTATGCTCATAATTATTATTAAGAAAAAAGAACAAACCAAAGTAATAAAAGAAATAGAAAAATTAGATCCTACTTGTTTTTATACAATTCATAATGCTAATCCGCATCGTGGATACTTTCAAGGAGCTGGAAAATAACAAAATTTTCACTCATTGTCAAGACTTTTTTTATATTGATTTTATATTACATTTACGTTGCGAACTTTATAATAAATTTATATCCTTAAGTAAAAACATTTCTACTCCTATGATGCCGTTTGGACCGCATTTAGCACCAGGCGGCATTTTATTTTTTTCTATTGACTAAATAATTTTTTTTTTGTAAATTTGTATTACCTCATTGACCACAATATGAGCCACAAAATAAAAATACAAGATAATAAATCAACAAACCCAATTTTCAAGGAGTTATTTTAAGTTATGGATAATAACAACAATTCTAACGGCACCTCAGTTAAAATGGACATTTCTGATCTCCAGTCAAAAAAAGTAGTAGAATTATACGGAATTGCAAAAGAATTAGGTTTAACTGGATATAGTGAGTTAAGAAAACAAGAGCTTATATATGCAATTTTGGATGCACAAACAAAAAAAGATGGTTTAGCATTCTCCCGCGGAGTACTTGAAGTTTTACCAGATGGGTACGGTTTTTTACGATCAAGTGATTATAATTATTTGCCATCACCGGATGATATTTATGTATCTCCATCGCAAATTAAAAAATTCGCTCTTAGAACAGGAGATACAGTAAGTGGGCAAGTTAGACCACCAAAAGAAGGTGAACGTTTTTTTGCATTATTAAGAGTTGAAGCTGTAAATGGAATAGAACCAGAAAAGGTAAGAGAACGTACTTTATTCGATAATTTAACTCCTGTTTATCCAAGTAAAAGATTTAATTTAGAAACAACTCCTGGTGAGTTATCTACAAGAATTATTAATTTAATTGCTCCTATTGGTAAAGGACAAAGAGGTTTAATCGTTTCTCCGCCTAAGGCTGGTAAAACAATACTTTTACAAAAAGTAGCTAATGCAATTATAAGAAATCATCCTGAAACACATTTAATCATATTACTTATCGATGAACGCCCTGAAGAAGTTACTGATATGGAACGAAATGTTAAAACAAATGAAAATAAAGATCGCGTTGAAGTAATTAGTTCAACCTTCGACGAACCAACTGAAAGACATACTCAAGTAGCAAATATGGTAATTGAAAAAGCTAAAAGATTAGTAGAAGTAAGAAAAGATGTTGTCATTTTACTCGATAGTATTACGCGTTTGGCAAGAGCATATAATACAACTGTTCCACACAGTGGAAAAATTCTCTCTGGTGGTGTTGACGCTAACGCATTACATAAACCTAAAAGATTTTTCGGTGCTGCTCGTGCTACAGAAGAAGGAGGTTCTCTTACAATTATTGCAACTGCTCTTATAGAAACTGGTAGTAGAATGGATGAAGTGATATTTGAAGAATTCAAAGGAACTGGTAATCAAGAAATTGTTCTTAACAGAGAAATAAGTGATAAGAGAATTTTCCCTGCTATTGATATCAATAAATCCGGCACACGTAAAGAAGATTTATTGCTTGATCTTGAAGAACTCAATAAAGTTTGGATACTTAGAAAATATTTGGCAGATTTAGATGTTGTCGAAAGAATTGAATTCTTAATTGATAAAATGAGATTAACTAAAAATAATAAAGAATTTCTTATGAATATGAATTCATAATGCGATATATAATTCTCATAATATTTTTAATAAATGTTTTTGTTTTTTCTCAGCAAAATTTTTTTAATCCATTATCTCAAAAGATTATATTAGTAAACTATTTTAGTATAAATCCAAATGCTGATTATTATATTATTACCTTAAACCCAACTAATTTAGTTTTTGAAAAACTATCAAATTCATATAATGCAAATTTTTCGATAACTATCAATATACTTGATAGTAATAAAAATAGTTTATACTCACAAATACTTGATACTAATATTGTTGTTTCAAGTTTTAATGAAACACAAAATCAAAAATTTTATTTTAGCTATTTAATCACTACACCTAATTTCCTTCAAAAATATTTTTATGAAATCATAATTACACAAACCAATAAAAATATTTACAAAACTTTATTCAAATATCACTTTTATCCGTATTTCGTAGGTAATGTAACAGATTCCACCTTTATTTTAAATAATTTTGGAAATAATCTATTATATTCCAAACAAACTCAAGATTTACTTTTAAGAGTAGATTATTTTAGTGATTCATTAATATTTATTCAAGATAAAATAATTAAAACAGTATCCAAATTACCAATTATTTCATTAGACTATAATTTAAAAAAAGACATTAACAAGTTTTCCGTAAACATTAATAATAATAATGAAAATAAATATTATGTTGTTAAAAATATTAATCAAAACTTTTATGAAGGTACTGTATTCATAAAAAATAAAACAATCATTTTTCCACTAAAAATTAAATGGTTCAATAAACCAATATCTTTATCAAATTTAGAATATGCTATTACTAAATTTAAATTACTGTTTAATGAAAATAAAATCAATAATTTGAAAAATCAGGATAGTATTACTTATGCATTTTTTAGACTATGGAAAATGTACGACAAAGATACACTAAGCTCTTACAACGAAGCCATAGAAATTTTTTATAATAGAGTTGATGAAGCTATATTCAAATTTACCAACTTAGCAGTAAAAGATGGTTCAGAAACAGATATGGGGAAAATTTATATTTTATATGGTGAGCCTGATAATATTAAAAGAACTTTATTGGATAACAAAAGAAGTGTTGAAATTTGGGAATACAAAAGTATTAAAAAGAAATTTTATTTTGAAGATAATTCAGGTTTAGGAAATTTTAAGCTTATATCAAAATGAAAAAAACAATAGCTATAACATGTGGTGATATTAATGGGATAGGCCCGGAAATATCATTAAAAGCAATTCAAAAACTTAGTAACCAACATATCAATTTTATTTTTATTTGTCCTTCTAACGTATATGAGTATTATAAAAAATTATTAAATTTAACTGTAAATTTAATTCCAGTGTACGATATAAATGATATTGATACTAATCGTAACTATCTTTTTGTTTTGCCAGAAACTAAAATGGATTTTGGTAAAATTACAAAAGAATCCGGCTTAATTTCTTTTTTAGCAATAGAAGCATCAATCAAATTATTTAAAAATAAAAAAATTAATGCCGTAGTAACTTCGCCAATTTCTAAAGAAGCGATAAAATTAGCTGGTTTTGATTTTCCCGGACATACAGAGATTTATTCAAATTCTGAGAATAACAATAATTATACAATGACATTCATATCGCACAAACTAAAAGCTGCTCTTACCACTATTCATATACCACTAAAGGACGTTCCTAAAAGATTATCTCGAGAACAACTTGAAATCACAATACAAAATGCATATAACATATGCGTAAAATATTATAAAAGATTAAAACCGAAACTAGCAATTTTGAGCTTAAATCCACATGCTGGCGAACAAGGCATTCTAGGCACTGAAGAAATTGAAATAATTATTCCGACAATAAATAATAGTCAATATAAAGATAGCTTATATGGACCATTCCCTGCAGATGCATTTTTTGGTAACAAATTATATAAAAATTTTGATTTTATAATTGGTCATTATCATGATCAAGTTTTGATTCCTTTCAAATTACTATCCTTTGAGAAAGGTGTAAATTTTACTGCTGGATTAAATATTATAAGAACATCTCCTGATCACGGCACAGCTTTTGATATATCAAACAAAAATATTGCATCCCCTACTAGTATGATAGAAGCGATAAAAGTAGCTTGTAAATTTTCATAATTTTTTTGATTTTTAATAAAAAAATCACTAATTTATATTTTATTTATATATATATGATGAAAATTTTAAAAATATTTCTAATATTTGTTACATTTATATTTTCTACTTTATTTTCACAGGATTTTCAATTAGACACAAATTACTTCAAAATAAATAATTACTTTATTACTTACCTCGGAATAGACGATAATTTACCACATTTATTGATCAACTCTATCGGTGAAGATCCTAACGGTTTTTTATGGATTTCCACGCAAGAAGGTGTTGCTAGATATAACGGTTATAAATTTGAAAATTTACCAGATTATTCGGGTAAAAATTTACTTACGCGAAATATAACCAAAATTTATAAGGATTCACAAAACAGAGTTTGGTTATTACCAAGATATCAACTCCCTGTTTATTTTGAAAATAATAAATTTATTTCTACTAAAACTAATATTACTAATATTCATGTTATTAACGATATAATAGAATATAACAAAAAAATTTTAATAGCTACAAATGATGGACTATATTACATCCAAAATGGTGAAATAAAATCATTTAATACAAGTCAATTTTTAAACAAAGAAATTTTAGCTATAAATATAAAAGATGATTTTCTATATTTTTCAACCACTTCATCAGTATATCAAATTAAATTAGATAAAAATAACCTTATAATCCAAAATAAATATGATATTAAATATATTAAACAAATTTTAGTAAGAAAAAATGATTTAATTTTTGTTTCATTTCTAGACGGTATTTATATCATTAACAATAATATTTTTCATTTATATGAAAAAAATGGTTTAATTTCTAATATAATTAATTATGCTATTGTTTCCAGCAATAACGAAATATGGATTGCAACAGACAGAGGTGTTAATCGTATTCTCCCCAATAATAAGATTTTGCAATATACAACAAAAGAAGGATTGAGTTCTAATATCATCACGTATATTTATGAAGATCCTGGGAAGAATTTATGGTTTGCTTCTTTAGGGAATAACGTTACATTATTCAAGCCCACTGATTTTTATGCCTTTAAAAATAAAGGTATAACAAATCATAATGTTTTTGCGGTGTTATTACATAATAATTATCTACTAGCTGGCACTTATGGATATGGAATAGAAGTATATGATAATAAAGGCAAATTTATAAAAACCATTAAATTACCTGGTGACAAAGAGAATGTTATAAATTCTATTATTAAAATAAAAAATGAAATTTGGGTTAGTACAAATTATGGCATCTATAGGTTAGATAATAACCTAAATTTTATTGAGCATTTGAAAGTGCCTAAAAGTAATTTAGTTGGATCAATATACTATTCGAATTATTACAATAAAGTGTTTTTAGCCACATATTTTTCTCTTTACGAGTATGATTTAAATAAAAAATATTTTGCTTTGATAAAGGATTCTCTTTCAATATTTAATATAGTAGGAGATAAACTCGGAAATATTTACTTATCAACCGAAAATAAGGGAATTTTTAGATATAATAAAGGTTTAATAACTCATCTTGATTTTGAACGTAAAATTACCTCAACTACAACACTATTTATAGATAGAAATAATAATTTATGGTTTTGTGCTGAAAATGAAGGTTTATGTAAATATGATACTAAAAACAAACTTCATATAGTATCTGATAAGAATGGTTTATTCAATAATTTATTTATGGCAATTGAAGAAGTTGGTGATTATTTATGGTTTAGCAGCAATCAAGGAATTTTTAGATGTAAAAAAAGTGAAATTGAAGATTTTTTTGCAGGTAAACGTAATTATATTACTTCTATATTATATAATCATAAAAATGGTATTCCAAACTCAGAATTCAATGGTGGCTATAATTTTGCTTCTGCTAAATCAAATGATAATACATTATTTTTCGCGAATGCTGATGGAGTAGTTGGATTTTCGCCCACCAAAGTAATGATTTCACCTAAAGCCAAAATTGTAATAGATGAATATTATGCAAATAATGATATTCTTTTTGTGAGGAATAATAATATTTATTTACCTAAAAACAAGTCCAACAGGCTTGAATTAAAAATTCAACCTATAATTTTTGATAATTTTAATCATTTAACAATAAAATATAAACTAATTGGATATGATGATAATTGGCGTATAGCTACATCTAATAATATCATATTCACAAATTTAAATCCTGGAACTTATGAATTACTTTTATCCCTTAATGTTGATGGAAATGAAAATATTTTATTAAAAAAATATTATATAACTGTTGAAGGATATTTTTATAAAAAAACTTGGTTTATTGTTTTAGTTATAATTACTTTCGTCTTATTAGTGATATTTTTATTCGATAGAATTAGAACAAGACGACATGCGGAAAGAGAAAGACAATTAGAAAAATTAATTGAAGAAAAGACTAAGGAGCTGATAGAAGAAAAAGATAAAGTTTTACTTGCATATAAAGAGGCGGAGAAAGCGCTTAAATTAGCTGAAGAACAGAAAAAATTAGCTGAAGAAGCTAATAAAATGAAGACTGAAATAGTTAGATTAGTTGCTCATGATTTAAAAAATCCGTTTGGAGCTATACAAAGTTTTGCTTCTTATATTTTTGAAGATATTGATGATGACAAACAATATGTTTTAGAACATGCAAAAAATATTAAAGAAGCTGCTGATAATATGCTTACATTTGTTACTCAATTATTACATATGGCTCATTTGGAAAGCGGAATGATTAAGCCCAATGTTAGAAAAACTTCTATTATTAGTTTAGTGGAAAATGTAATTTCTCAGAATATACTTATTGCGAGCCAGAAAGCCCAGGAAATTCATTTTACCAATAAATTAAATAATGAAATAATTTTATGTGTTGATCCAGTGCTAACAACTGAAATTATATCTAATTACCTTTCAAATGCAATTAAATATTCACCTAAAGCTTCTCACATTATTGTTGAAGTTGAACTAATTGAAAACAAATTATATATTTCAGTTATCGATAATGGACCAGGTATAATGGATAGTGAGAAAGATAAGGTCTTTGGAAAATTCCAAAAATTAAGTGCGAAGCCAACAGGCGGAGAAAGTAGCCATGGATTAGGTTTATCAATAGTAAAACTGTTAGCTGAAATTCAACAAGCAGAAGTTGGTTTTGAAAGCGAATATGGTAAAGGTTCTAAGTTTTTTGTTATATTTGATATAAATAAAAATAAGGAAAGTAATTGCGAGGATAATTAATTTACAATTCTTTATATTATCATCTCTAAACATTTTCAACTAATATATTTTTAACAGTTATATATTTTTTATCCGGCTTTATTAAATTCATTTTTTGAATTAGGATTATTTATATTTGAGGAATTTTAATTAATTTTTTAATTGAATATTATAATTTTATTTTATTATAAAGATTTTTTTTATATGTAAATTTTTAGGCTTTAGCCTACCCGCAAGCAAAGCGAGCGGGCATGCTTATACCGTCTGAGCAATATATAATTAGTTATTATTTTTCTCTTTGACAAAAAATAAAATTATCGTTCCAATGATAAAAAAGAATAGAAGGGATAATATTGCAAGTCTTTGACTTTTTGTAATATAGCTTATATATCCAAATGTTAAAGGTCCAATGATAGCAGAACTCTTTCCGAAAAAAGAATAAAAACCGAAAAACTCTGTTTTTTTATCATCTGGTACAAGTGAGCTCATTAAACTTCTACTTACTGATTGAGTTGCCCCCATAACACTTCCGGCAATTGATCCTATTAAATAAAATATTTTAATATCTTGTGAAAGAAATACGGCGAGAATTACTATTAACCAGATAAAAAGTGTAATAAGTAAAGTTTTCTTTTTGCCAATATTATCTGCCAAGATACCAAAAACTACAGCACCCAAAAGAGCTGTTAATTGTGTTATAAGAAAAAAGTATAAAAGTTCTAATTTTGTAAAATGCAATGTAGATTGAGCAAAATTACCGACGAAATAAATTACAGTATTAACACCTTCAATAAAGAAGAAGAAAGATAACAAAAAAAGAGACAAATTTTTTAAATACTTTAAGTTTTTTATAGTTACAATTACTCTATTTATTCCAATATTTATTAAGGAAGTTTTACTAGAATTTTTTTTATTTTTTTCTTTGATTATAATAAATAATGGTAATGAAAAGGTTAAAAAGAAAATTGAAGATATAAGAAATGTTAAGTTAATTTTGTTTAATTGAATAAGATAAAAAGTGAATATAAGTGAAATAAATGAACCTAAATATCCTAAAGCATATCCATAACCACTAACTCTACCAAAATTTTTAGGAGTTGTAATCTCCGGTAAAAAAGCATCATAGAAAACTAAACCAGCTTCAAAACCTATGTTAGCGATGATAAAGAAAAGCAAACCTAGAAAAATATCACCTCTATGAATGTTTGTAAGTAGTGAAGTTGAAATAACACAAATTAAAGTAAAGATAAATAGAAATCTTTTTTTCCCTGAATTATAATCAGCAATAGCGCCCAATATTGGACTGATAATAGCAGTAATTAGCATTGAAATTGCTGTTCCAAGGCTCCAATAAAAATCCCCAATTGGTAAATTTGAACAAACAATTTCTTTAAAATAAATTGCATATACGAATGTAACAACAACTATAGAAAAAGATGTATTAGCAAAATCATAAAAAGACCAAGCTATAATACTTTTATTTCGAGAAAAAAAATTACTTATTTTTCTTATTGAGGGATTGCTCAATCAATCCTCTTCCTGTTTTATTAAGTTGATTGTTTTTTTGAAGGTCATTAAGGAAAGAATCTAAAATACCATTTACAAACTTGGACGATTTTTCGTTTGAATATTCTTTTGCTAATTCTATCATTTCGTTAATAGTAACTTTAGGAGGAATATCTTCGAAATGCATAATTTCACAGATACCCATTCTTATTATGATACGATCTATTACAGGAACACGATCTAGTTCCCATTTGTTGAGTTTAGAATTGATAATTGAATCGAAATCTTTAATTTGGAGAATTGTTTTATTGATAAGTTTATTTGCAAAATCCTGATTATTTTGATCGAAATCTTTAATTTTATCTTTTACAAATTCAAAATAATTTTCTTTATTGAATTCATAAGTATATAAAAGTGAAAGAACGGTTTCTCTAACAAGATGTCTTTTATTTGGCATATATTTTGAAAAAATTTTAATTATTTTTATAAATATAAGAATTTTTTTTTATATTTACTATAATCGAATAAAATAATTTTAAAAATACTGAGTAGGATATGGAAGGAATAAATTTTACAAGAAATACAAAGATTTTATATGTAGATGATGAACGAACATTATTAGAAGCTTTTAAAGCATTATTTAGAAAACATAATTATGAATTGCATTTATTAGATGATCCGTTACAGGTTGAAGGTTATTTAAGAGAACATGGTCCTTTTGCAGTAGTACTTTCAGACCAGAGAATGCAAGGTAGAAGTGGACACGAAGTTTTAGAAATAGTCAAATCAATACATCCTGATACTATTAGAATATTAATTACAGGATATAATGACCTAAATGAAGCCCTTGAGGCAATTAATAGAGGTGGTATTAGTCAATATATTCAAAAGCCCTGGAACAATGCAGAATTAATTAGGCAAATAAGTTATTATATTGGAAAATACAACTTAAAATTAGAAAATCAATATTTATTTGTCGAACTATCAAACAAGAATTTATTATTAAAAGAGCTTTTTGAAGGTACATTATCAGAAATTGTTAATTTATTTAGTAATTTTATAAGTAAAGTAAATAATGAGGCTGCTGAACAATCTGAGAAGTTAACTAAATTGCTTGAAATTTATCTACCTTTATTTACAAACGTAAGTGATGAAGAGAAAATTTTAATTAAATTTGCTGCAAAATTATTAAATCTTGGAATAACACTTTTACCAAGTGAAACACAAGCACAAATTCAAAAAAATGGATTAGCTGCTATATCAAAAATACCTTCTGCAAACAATCACCACCTACTTGCTGCTAAAATGTTGGAAACTATACCAAAACTTGATCAAGTAGCAAGAATAATTAAGTATTATCAAAAAAATTATGATGGAAGTGGTGAACCAAGTTTTGATTTTATGAATGGTAAATTTATCCCGTTTGGTTCACGATTATTGCGTATATTATATGATTTAATTAAATTAAGCTCAGCAGCTCAAAATCTTGAAGTTCTATTAAAGAGCATGTCTAATGTTTCATCTAAATATGATATTGATATTATTAATACATTGTTGCAATACCATATTTCACCAAATGAAGTAGAACTAAAAGAGAAATTTGATTTTACACAACCTTCAAAAGTTGTTAGTCCTTTAGATAAGCTTTTACAAGAACAAATGAATCAAATAGAAGAAGCCGAAGCTCAAAAAAGGCATGACAATATAGATAAAAATAGTTTTATATTTAAATGTCATTTGGACCAACTAGTTGAAGGCTTGGTAGTATTAGACGATATTATTACGGATAGTGGTGTTAAACTTATTTCTGCTTATACCGAAATAACAAAACACGAATTGGAATTTTTAAGAGTTTGGAAAAGAACACATAATGACAAAATAACAAATCTTGTAAGGGTTAAAGTCGCAAAGAAATAATTAATTTAGTATATCACTAATAAAATCTAATCTTTGATAATCGGGATTTATATTCAAACTTCTATCTTCGAATTTTTTAAAGAAGGTAATTTGTTTTTTAGCATAATTTCGAGTATTTTTTTTTATTTTTTCGACAGCTGAATATAAATCAGTTTTGCCATCTAGATATTCTATAATTTCTTTATATCCAACAGTATTTAAAGAATTTAATTCTTTACTGTATCCCATATCCAAAATCCTTTTAACTTCGTCTATTAAGCCTTCTTTCATCATTTTATCTACTCTGGAATTTATTCTTTCATATAGTAACGACCTTTCTCTAACAATATTAATAATCACAAAATCATGTAAAGAAGTCATTTCCTTTTTTAAGGAAGAAAATGTTTTTTGAGCGAGATAATAAAATTCTAATGCTCTAAGGATTCTTCTCCAATCATTCGACGAAATTCTCGAAGCATAATCCGGATCTACAATTTCTAATTGATTATAAAGGAATTTTGTGCCATATAAATTAAGATCTCTCAATAAACGATTACGCAAAATAGGATCATAATCACAACTATCTTGTAGACCATCAATAAGTGCTTCTATATATAATCCTGAACCACCAACAATAATAGGGTTTTTATTTTGTTGTAAAAGTTTATTGATAATTTCATTTGCTTGTTTAGCAAACATCCCAGCTGTAAATCGATAATCTGGTTCAAAGCAATCGATAAAATGATGAGTTATTCCTTCTTGTTCTTAGATTGTAGGTTTAGCAGTTCCAATATTTAAATATTTATAACATTGTCTACTATCAGCGGAAATAATTTCGGTATTTAATAATTTAGCAATTTTGATGCTAAGTTCTGTTTTTCCAGAAGCTGTAGGACCTATAATGACAATTACTTTTCCCAACCTTCTTTCCCAATTAAAGGTACAAATTTAAATGTGTCATAATTATATTGTTCAAATTCATGTTCTGAAGTTCTGACAATTTTTGTCATAATCTGGAAATTCAAATCGCCAATCGGAATAACAATTTTTCCGCCAATTTTAATTTGGTACAATAAGGTTGAAGGAAGTTTTGGGGCAGCAGCAGTAACAATGATTGAGTCGAAAGGTGCATATTCAGGCCAACCTAAGGTACCATCTCCAAAACGTGATATTACTTTTAAGCCTAATCTATCAAATTTTTTTTGAGCTTCAATTTGTAAATCTATAATTCGTTCAATAGTAAATACTCTTGCTCCTAATTTTGCTAAAATAGCCGCTTGATAACCTGAACCAGTACCAATTTCTAAAATTTTATCATCTGGTTGAACGTCAAGTAACTGGGTCATAAAAGCAACTGTATAAGGTTGAGATATTGTTTGACCATACATTATTGGTAAGGCCTTATCTTCATAGGCTAAGTGTTCGAATGATGGTTGTACAAATAGATGTCTTTCTACTTCATAAAAAGCTTTTAAAACTTTGGGATTTATTATACCTTTATTATATAACTCTTTAACTAAGTCTTTTCTTTGAATTTCGTACATGAAAATCTATAATAATTTAAACTTAAAATATAATAAAATTTTTATTTTTTTTCATTATTTTTTATAAATTGTAGTTTCTTAATTATAGTTTTTTAATAATATAATTTTTGGAGTTATTATGGATTTTAAAAATTCTCCTCTAGCCTCACTAAAACCAGAATTAGTTTGGAAATTTTTCTTTGAATTAACACAGATTCCAAGACCTTCTAAAAAGGAAGAGAAGGTAAGGGAATATTTGAGAAACCTTGCTAAAAATAATTCGATAGATTATTCTGAAGATTCTTTAGGAAATATTATCTTCCGAATTCCAGCAACACCAGGTTATGAAAATAAACCAATTGTAGTTTTGCAAGGCCATGTTGACATGGTTTGTGAAAAGAATAAAGACGTTGAATTTGATTTTGATAATCAACCAATTAATGTATATATTGATGGAAATTATGTTAAAGCTAAAGGAACAACTTTAGGGGCAGATAATGGTATAGGGGTTGCTTCAGCTTTAGCAATTGCTTTCGATAAAGAAGCTGTACATGGCCCTTTAGAATTATTATTTACTGTTGATGAAGAAACAGGCTTAACTGGTGCTCAAGTATTATCACCAGACTTTGTTAAAGGAAGAATTTTATTGAATCTTGATTCAGAAGAACATGGTACTTTTTTTGTTGGTTGTGCTGGTGGGCAAGATACTAAAGGCGTTTTAAATACAGAATTTACTACACTTCCATCTGAATTCCAAGCATATGAATTAATGATTTCAGGCTTAAAAGGAGGCCATTCCGGCTTAGATATTAAAATTGGTAGAGCAAACGCAATTAAATTACTCGCAAGATTTCTCAATAAACTTTTAACTAATAATATTGAATTTTATATTTCTGATATGGTTGGTGGAAGCAAGCATAATGCAATTCCAAGAGAAGCAGAAGTTACTCTTTATATTAAAAAAGAAGATGAAATTAAAATTAAAACTTTAGTAGATGAATTCATTAAAGAAGCTTTATTAGAGTATAAGAAAAATGATGGTGATTTAAAAGTATCAATGACTTCTAAAAATGGTAGTAACCAAGTATATACTAAAGAATTGACATTAAAATTAATAAGAATTTTACTTGCTCTTCCGCATGGTGTTATCTCAATGAGCCCAGATATTGAAGGTTTAGTAGAAACATCTACGAATCTTGCTACAATAGTATCTGATAAAGATAAAATCATTATCGGTACAAGTCAAAGAAGCTCGGTTGAACCTGCCAAAAATTACATTTATAACTCTGTAAAGGCAATTTTCGAATTAGGAGGTTGTGAATTACAAGTTGGTGATGGCTATCCTGCTTGGCAACCTAATTTAGATTCAAATGTTTTAAAAGTTGCAGTAAATTCTTTCGAAAAGTTAGAAAATGCAAAACCTAAAATTGAAGCTATACATGCTGGTCTTGAATGTGGCATAATTGGCGCAAAATATCCTGGTATGGATATGATATCATTTGGGCCTACAATGCATAACGTTCATTCTCCAGACGAAAAATTAAATATAGAATCTGTACCTAAATATTATGAATTATTGAAAAATATATTAAAAGAACTAGCAAAATAGGTCTCAATTTTGGTTTAGATAAAGGCAGGCGAGCGTAAGAGAGCTTGCCTTTATTATTTTAAAGATACTCATCATTAGCTCAGACGGTGTAAGCATATCCAGCTCGCTACGCTCGCTGGCAGGCTGACGCCCCAAAATAAAGAAACCTTTTAATTTAAATCTAAACTTTATAAATTTGCTTACTTCACACGCCATCTATGTGGCATTCAATGCCAAAAAGGTGGCATATCAATGCCACCCTACATTTATTTTTGCCACCTATTGAAATCGGTGGCAAAATTTTTTCGGGCCTTCGGCCCGCTGCCCCTTGCGGCTTGGCAAAAGCCGCAAGGGGCTATGCTTATACTGTCTGAGCCAAAAAGAGCTCCCTTTTTAAGAGAGCTTCTTATTTGTTATTTTAAATTTGGTCCTATCATTTTTTCAGGGCGTACCCATTCATCAAATTGTTCATTAGTCAAATAACCTAATTCGATTGCAGCTTGACGTAAAGTTTTATTTTCTTTATGGGCTTTTTTTGCTATTTCTGCAGCTTTATAATATCCGATGTGTGGATTAAGAGCTGTAACTAACATTAATGAATTTTCAAGGTGGTGGGCAATGTTTTCTTTTCTTGGTTGAATACCAACAACACAATTATCTGTAAAGCTTTCGCAAGCATCGGATAATAATCTAATAGAATTCAAAACATTGAAAATAATAACAGGTTTGAAAACATTTAATTCAAAATTTCCACTTGCACCACCGAAGTTGACAGCTACATCATTACCAAATACTTGAGCACATACCATTGTCATAGCTTCACTTTGAGTAGGATTGACTTTACCAGGCATTATTGAGCTACCAGGCTCATTTTCAGGAAGAGCTAATTCCCCTATTCCGCAACGAGGGCCGGAACCCATCCAACGGATATCGTTAGCAATTTTCATTAAAGAAGCAGCAATTGTTTTTAATACACCGTGAAATTCTACTAAAGCATCGTGAGTTGCTAAAGCTTCAAATTTATTTCTTGCTGTTACAAAAGGTAGGCCTGTAATTTCAGCAATTTTTTCAGCGGATTTAACTGCAAAATTTGGATGTGTATTTAATCCAGTACCAACTGCAGTACCACCTAAAGCTAATTCATATAATCTAGGTAGAGCAGCTTGAATTCTTTCTAATGCGTTATTCATCATCTGAACGTAACCAGAAAATTCTTGCTCAAGAGTTAGTGGAGTTGCATCCATTAAGTGAGTTCTACCGATTTTAATAATACCTTCAAATTCTTTGGATTTTGCTTCTAATGCATCTTTTAACTTTTTAATCATTGGGATAAGTCTTTTATGAATTTGCTCAACAGCGGCAATATGCATAGCAGTAGGGAAAGTGTCGTTAGAAGATTGAGATTTATTTACGTCATCATTTGGATGAATAGGAGTTTGACTACCGAGCACGCCACCGGCCATTTCAATAGCTCTGTTAGCGATAACTTCATTAGCATTCATATTTGTTTGTGTACCAGAACCTGTTTGCCAAACAACTAATGGGAAATGAGCATCTAATTTACCTTCAATAACTTCATCGGCAGCTTTCATTATTAAATCAGCTTTTTCAGCTGGTAAAACACCTAATTCTTTGTTAGCCATTGCAGCAGCTTTTTTTAATACACCAAGAGCTCTAATAAATTCTCTTGGAAACCTATCACCACCAATTTTGAAGTTCATCAGAGATCTTTGAGTTTGGCAGCCCCAATATTTATCAGCTGGGACTTGTAATTCACCCATTGTGTCTTTTTCGATACGGTATTGCATAACATCTCCTAAAATTTTTTATTTGTAATGAAAATATCGCAAAATTATTTTAGATTTCAAAAATTACTCTCCGATAATAGTTACAACCAATTTACGAGAACCACCCCTGTATCTATGTTCACAAAGATAAATCCCCTGCCACGTACCAAGATTAAGTTTTCCGGCAGTAATTGGTATATTTAAACTAACACCTGTTAATGTTGCTTTTATATGTGCTGGCATATCGTCTTTGCCTTCAAGAACATGTGTATAATAAGGTTGGTTTTCAGGTGCTAATTTATCAAAGTGAGAATTTAAATCAAATCTAACATCTGGATCACAATTTTCATTTATTGTTAAAGAAGCTGAAGTGTGTTGTAGGAAAAGATTACAAATTCCAAATTTAATTTGCGCTAATTCTGGTAACTGTGAGTATATTTCATCTGTTATTAGATGAAAACCTTTATTTCTTGGTTTTAAATTAATAATTTTTTGAAAAACCATATTTAATTAACTTTATATCCAATGTTTGTTAAAATTTCTTTAGCTAGTTCAGCATCTTCAAGAGATTCAAAAGCTAATCTAAAAGTACCACCATCACCTTCTCTAATTTTTAATAATTCAATATCTTTAATGTTAATATTTTTGTCAAATAATGCTGTAGAGATTTTACTAATCACACCAGGTTCATCTTTCACATAAACTAGTATGTCATAAATAGGTGAAATAAAACCTTTATTATTTTTAGGGATTGAATCTCGTTTGATTGCAGCACTCAAAAATTTTTTACCAATATTATAAAGTTCAGAGTTTAATAATTCATTATCTGTTTCATTTAAAATATTTTGTAAAGACTGCAATGCATAATGAATTTCATCTTTATTATACTTAAATATACTTTCCCAAATATCAAAACTACTTGAAGCAATTCTTGTCATATCTCTAAAACCGCCAGCAGCAAAATCAAGAAAATTAATGTTATGGTCATCAGTTGGAAGATTATTCACTAAAGAAACAGCTAACAATTGTGGCAAGTGTGATACAAATGCAACCACTCTATCATGTAATTTAGCATCAAGGAATCGGAATCGTGCACCTGTCAATTTTAATAACTCAGATATTTTATTAATAATTTCATTATTTGAATTTTTGGATTTACATAATATATAAACAGAATTTTCGAATAGAAGAGGATCAGAATTACTATAGCCACCTTTTTCTTTGCCTGTCATAGGATGTCCGCCAATATAATAACCTGCTTTAGCTTTTACTTCCCATAAAATATGAAATGGATACTTCACTCCACAAACATCAGTAAGGATTGTATTGCTTGAAATAATTGGGATTAAATTTTCAAAATAATATAACGATAAATCAATAGGTAAACATAAGAAAATAATATCGTAATCTTTGGCATCTTTATAATCATTTAAAGCAAAATCTATAGTTTTTTCTTTAATTGCAAGATCTATTACATCATTTTTATCAAAAGCTGCAATAAATGAATTTGGTGATTTCTTTTTTATGGCTTTAGCTAACGAGCCACCAATTAACCCTAAACCTATTATAGCTATTTTATACAATTTCCCTTCCAATTGCATTAGCGATTGTTTTAATTTCTTGCATTAATTTTGTAAATTGAGATGGTACTAAAGCT